>Ga0247734_1000008_pt1 | contig 264163 bp, 226 predicted proteins | sample UWRJL103311B2_FD_180933 | JGI IMG/M metagenome (GOLD analysis project Ga0247734, IMG submission 180933) | Plant litter microbial communities from Arlington Agricultural Research Station in Wisconsin, United States - UWRJ-L103-311B-2 | ecosystem: Environmental > Terrestrial > Plant litter >...
GGGAAAACTACGACCTCCTCTACAACGGCGACAGCCCGCGCACCTTGTTCGCGTCGCACATGCGCGCCACGGGTCAGTTCAACGAAACCCAACTCGAACGCTGGGGCCCCGTTGCCGACATGGCCGATACCGGCTCGCTGAAAAGCCGCCTCTACGACATCCTCGACCGCAACGGCGACGGCACTATCACCGCGACAGAAATACAAGCCGCCATCAGCCTGCCCGCACACGCGCAATCCATCGCGCAACTAATCATCTTCGCCGAAAGCGAGTGGTGCTACCGGCAGTACAAATGGGACAGCCTGGATGAGCCGTCCGGGCACACGAGTTCTACCCCGCACCTGAACTGGTTTTCGGAGAAAGAGCGGATCAGGGAGATCAGTTGGTGGGGGGATGTGGCTGAGAAGCTTGGGTTGAGCGCAGATGGGAAGGTGTACCACTTTCATCCGGTGGGGTTGGTGGGGAGTTTTGCAGTGATAGGTCGAGGACGGTGGGAACTTGGGGCGACATCTGAACGCTACGAATCGGCAGGAAGAGGACCAGGAGTTGTATCAACGGGACGAGGCGACCATGGCGGAGCATCGTACGGTGTATACCAAATGTCCTCAAAAATGGGAGTTGTACAAGATTTTATTAAGTCATCGGGATACAGCGCTCGCTTCGCTGGACTACAGGCGGGATCAGATGATTTTAATAATATATGGAAACAGATCGCTGATGAGAATGCTTGGGCATTTAAAAAAGCCCAACATGACTATATAAAATCTACCCATTACGACGTGCAACTAAACGAAGTTCTTAAAAGTCTCGAGTTCCCTCTTGAAAACAAAAGCGCGGCTTTGCATGACTTGGTATGGTCCACAAGCGTACAGTTTGGACCTAAAACGAAGCTGATCAAAAACGCAACTACTGGATTAAGTTTCTCATCAGCGTCTGTAGTGGATATCGTTAGCGCGGTTCAGGACTTCAAGATGAGTAATACCGACAAGCTCTTCGCGAGCTCACCTACTCTGCATCCGGGTTTGATAGCTAGAGCAATAGATGAAAAAAGCAGACTACTTGACTTGGAGGCATCAGGATTTGAAATTGACTAGCATGATGATGGGGAAATTTATGTTGCTTTTTTGGGTGATCTGTTTTTCTGCAGTTGTTCGAGGTGGGGGACAGGACACTTGGCAGAAAAGCCACAGTGAAAGATACGGTTCGTGCATTCGAAACGCTGGCGGTATTCATCTCGAGATGATTGCCTGCATAGATGAGGAAATCGATAAAAATAATACAGAGATCCAAAGTCAACTGGCTGTTGCCAAGGGAGACCCATCAATAACAGAGCTATGGATGCCGCTAAAAAAAAGCCAAAGCGCTTGGGAAAGTTATATAAAATTAAAATGTGAGCCTTATCAAAAAATCGGCGGCCAAAGAGCTATCCTACTTACGAGGAGCTGTCTGTCAGATGAGATATTATCTCGAAATTCATTTCTTAAAACCTTATTAATCGAGGCGCAGATCTAAGTGTCAGCTCCTTTCGCGTTATAAGATAAGGTTCTTCGGCAAAATCTAAATGTATAGCGTAAGCGTGATTCCCCAATCGAGAATTATTCAACCACTCGCAAACGGAGTGACAACGATATTTTTATGAGCCGCTTAGAATGAAACCATCATTCAAATACCAGCACTTACCTATAACTGGAGCCAAGGTTAGATTGCACTGAACCGGCGGGCTGTTTCGATCAATAAAAAAACGCCGAACAAGTCGGCGTTTTTTGTTTGCGCTACTGCTTAGCTAACGCGACGAACTGAGTCACGCAGCGCCTTCACTTTATCGTGATTGGCTTGGGTGCCAGCCAGCTGACGTTGAATCAGGGAGGTAACATTGACCGGGAGGTTTTTCTCCACAGCTTTCTGAGAAGCTTCCTTATATGCTTTCAGAGCGTGGTCTTCACCGGACTCGACTTCGTTCAGCACAGCTTCATCTGTTTTACCCGACAGCGCGGATTTAAGCTCTACCCACAGGCGATGTACACCGCCGGCAGCGCTAGACGAGGTTTCTGGATCGCCGCCCAGCGCGCGGACTTCAGCTTGCAGTTCGGCTACTGCAGTCTTGCACTCGGTCGAGCGGGACAGCAGATATGCTTTGATTTCCGGATTTTTTGCGTCTTCGGCAGCAGTGTGAAAACCTTTCTCGCCGTCGATGCTGGTCTCGATCAGGTCATTGAGTACCGAGATTGCTTCTTTATTGATGTCAGTCATTTGTCATTTCCTTAATGGCAGTTGATCGAAATGTGAATTCTTGAAGAGCGATCTATTTCATCTCTATGCAGTAGGTATTGCAGCGTGCGTGCCAGCTTTTTCCTCCTGAATTTATCCTTATTAATCAATTACTTGAATTTATCAATACACAGACGCACCAAGCTTTCTGCATGATCTGTCAATTGGCACCGTTGCAGAATGCACGTATCGTTTCGGTTCACTTGAATAGACCAATGGCGCTTTATGGATCCCGAGAAACTCAGGCTGCTGGTGACGCGTGAAATGCCCTTCGGCAAGTACAAAGGCCGCTTGATTGCAGATTTGCCTGGGCAGTACTTGAACTGGTTCGCCCGGGAAGGTTTCCCCAAAAGCGAATTGGGCAGCTTGCTGTCCTTGATGCAGGAGATCGACCATAACGGGTTGTCCGGCCTGCTCGACCCATTGCGCACTCGCCCGCGTCAGCCGCTCAACGAGCGCCCCGCCAACACCACCATCCGCTTTACTGACAGGGACGACTGATATGCCTGAAGCACTGCACGCAGATTCATTGTTCACGCCAACCGAACGCGCGCATGACGAGGCGTTTTGGCAAGAGGTGGCCGCTCAGTACGATGTTGCGCCTGGCCCGGTGAATCTGGAGTACGGCTACTTCGGACGCATGACACGCAAGGCAATGCGCAACTACGAACAGAACCTGGCGTACGTCAACGCCAGCAATTCGGTGTACGTGCGTCAGCACTTCGATGCCGTGGACAGTGAGGTCATTCGCGCTCAGTTGGCGCAGGTAGTCGGAGCAGATACGAGCGAGGTGGCAATCACCCGCTGTGCATCGGAAGGCTTGCAATCGCTGATTCGAAATTACAACGAGCTGCGTCCTGGGGATCAATTGCTGATCAGCGACCTGGACTACATGAGCGTGCAAACGGCCATGCGCTGGCTGGCCAAGACCCGAGGCATTGAACTGATCGAGATTCAGCACGCGCATCCCGCAAGCTTCGATGCGCTCGTCGACAGCTATCGCGATGCTTTCCAGCGTCACCCACGCTTGAAGCTGATGGCGCTGACCCATGTTACTCACCGTACAGGACTGGTGATGCCGGTCCAGGCTATCGCTGCGTTGGCGAAAGAGCATGACATCGACGTGATTCTCGACGGCGCCCATGCACTGGGCCAGATGGCATTCAAAGTGAATGAGTTAGGCGTCGCTTTCGCGGGCTACAACCTGCAGAAGTGGATCGGCGCGCCGCTGAGTCTGGGCTTTGTCTACGTGGCTAAGGAGCGCTTGCAGTCGATTGATCCGGACATGGGCGATGCCCGCTATCCGCTCGACCAACTGCTCTCCCGAGTTCCCTACGGCACTCCGAACATTCCCGCGCTCATGACTCTGCCCACCGTCTTCGAAGAACATCTGGCGATCGGCTCGGCGATCAAGGGAGCACGACTCAACTACCTGCGTGACTTGTGGGTAAAGCCTGCCAGAGAGATCGAAGGCATTGAGATCCTGACGCCCGATGATCCTCGGCTCATCGCCGGAATCACCGCGTTCAGGTTTACCCGCCACGCCGATCAGCAGGTCATGATTCAGCGCCTGCTGGACGAGCACGCCGTGTTCACGGTGGCTCGCGAAGGCTCAGCCTGCGGTACGTGCATTCGCGTGACCCCGGGCTTTACCACCTCGGCACGGGACATGGAGCAGTTGGTCAACGCACTGCGCGTACTGGCCTGACGGGCATATTGCAGACGAAAAAAAACGGTGTCCGGACCAGGGAGCACCGTTAAAAAGCCAAGCTATAAACCTTGCAGGGGCCCATCAATCAAACAGTGCGATGGCCTCAGCGGTCGCATCAGTGATCCGGCTCCAGTCGCCGTTCTTCACCCATGCGTTGTCAATCATCCAGGTACCGCCTACGCACATGACGTTTGGCAGTGCCATGTAGCTCTTGAGGTTGGCCGCGCTGACCCCGCCAGTAGGGCAGAAACGCACTTCCGGGAACGGGCCACCCAGCGCCTTGATCGCGCCGACGCCGCCGCTGATTTCTGCCGGGAACAGTTTGAAACGACGGTAGCCCAGGGCATAACCGATCATGATTTCCGACGCGCTGCTGATGCCTGGCAAGAGCGGCAACTCGCTCTGCACGGCAGCTTCCAGCAGATCCTGCGTGCTGCCGGGCGTGACGATGAACTGCGAACCCGCAGCCTCAGCAGCTGCCAGCATGCGACGGTCCAGAATGGTACCGGCACCGGTGCACAGCTCCGGACGCTGGTCGCGCAGGATGCGGATGGCTTTAAGGCCAAACTCTGAACGCAGAGTGACTTCCAGCGCGTTCAGACCGCCCGCCGCCAGCGCGTCGGCCAGTGGCAGCACGTCCTGCTCACGGGCGATAGTGATGACCGGCAATATCTTCGCTTTGGCGCAAAGTGCATCGATCTGGGCAATCTTGCTCGCCATGTCATTGAACGGCTGTTTGGCTTGGGTATTTTCCATGGCGGCTGATCCTTTGCTTATGGGCACCAGTAAATCTCTAGAGACGGGTTGAGAAAGGCACGGATGGGCATTTGCGCGATGTCATCGCCTGCCAGCGCCGTGCGCAGGGTTTGCAGCTTGGCCTCGCCGGAAATCGACAGAATAGGCGACTTCGCCGTGGCCAGAAGTTTGCGGGTCATGGTCAGACGCTGATGCGGCGTGGAAGGCGCAAGCATCGGCAGACACAAGTGCTCGCTGTTCAGGTCAAGCGCGTCGGCCAGGTTCGGGCTATTGGGAAACAGCGAAGCGGTATGACCGTCATCGCCCATACCCAGCACCAGCACGTCGATAGAAGGCAGCTCTTGTTTGAGCGAGCTATCGGCGGCCGCCGCAGCTTCGTCCACCGTGTTGGTCGCCCGGTACAGACTGAAGAAACCGGCTTCGGCTGCCGGCCCCTGAAACAGGTAACGCTTGACCAGGCCGGCATTGCTGTCGACGTGCTCGGTCGGAACCCAGCGCTCATCGGCCAGGCTGATCGCCACGCGAGACCATTCGATGTCTTTTTTGGCCAGCGCCTGGAAAAACGCCACAGGGCTCTTGCCGCCAGACACGACCAGGGTCGCCACACCGTGGGGGTTGCTGTTGATGGCCTTTGTCAGCAGATCGGCCACATGATTGGCCAATGCCTCGGCCAGCAGGGTCGGATTATCGAATTCGGCAGCCTTCAGGCCATCCGGAAATTCAAGTTCACATATCGCCATACCAGGATCTCCCGTCACGCGTAATAAGGGCAATGGAGCTCATCGGGCCCCAGGAACCGGCCGGATAAGGCTTGGGCGCGTCGCCCGCCTTCTTCCACCCTGCGATCAGCTGGTCGCACCATTGCCACGCAGATTCGATTTCGTCCTTGCGGACAAACAGGTTTTGGTTACCGCGCATCACTTCCAGCAACAACCGCTCGTAGGCATCGGGAATCCGTGCACTGCGGTAGGCGTCGGAAAAACTTAGCTGCAACGGGTTGCTGCGCAATTGCATGCCCTTGTCCAGGCCCTGATCCTTGGTCATCACCTGCAGCGAAATCCCTTCATCGGGCTGCAGGCGGATGATCAGGCGGTTGCTGATCTGCATCCGTTGTTCAGGCGCAAAGATGTAGTGTGGCGGCTCTTTGAAATGAATCACGATCTGCGAGAGCTTCTGCGGCATACGTTTGCCGGTGCGCAGATAGAAGGGAACGCCCGCCCAACGCCAGTTACGGATGTCGGCACGAATGGCGACGAAGGTTTCGGTGTCGCTCTGGGTGTTGGAGTTTTCCTCCTCCAGATAACCAGGGACGGGCTTGCCTTCGCTGTACCCGGCGATGTACTGCCCGCGCACCACTTGGGTCGCCAGACGCTCCGGGGTGAAGGGTGCCAATGCCTTGAGCACTTTCACTTTTTCGTCGCGAATGCTGTCTGCCGACAAATCGCTGGGAGGGTCCATCGCGATCAGGCACAACAGCTGCAACAGGTGGTTCTGAATCATGTCCCGCAGCTGCCCGGCCTGGTCGAAGTACCCCCAGCGACCCTCGATCCCTACCTTCTCCGCGACCGTAATCTCGACGTGGGAAATGTAGTTCTGGTTCCATTGGGTTTCAAACAGGCTGTTTGCGAAGCGCAGCGCGATGAGGTTTTGGACGGTGTCCTTGCCCAGGTAATGGTCGATCCGGTAAACGCGATTTTCCGGAAGGAACTGGGCCACGGCGTCGTTGACCCGACGCGATGAGGCAAGGTCATGGCCGATTGGTTTTTCGAGTACCGCGCGGGTGCGTTCGGTCAGGTTGACCGACGCCAGGTTTTCGCAGATCGCGCCGTACACCGCTGCAGGGGTGGCGAAATAGGCAATCAGGGTTTCGGCGGCGCCCACCGTTTCGGCCAGTGCGACGTAGTCTTCGGCCTTGAGGAAATCAACGTGCAGGTAGCTCAGGCGTGCCTGAAAACGCTCAACGTGTTCACTTTCCAGCTGGGCCTCGGGGACAAAGCGGCGCAGGCTTTTGTCGATATACGCCAGATGCTCTTCTGGGGTTCCGGTTTCGCGAGCCAAGGCTAAAATTCGGGTGTCGGCATGCAGCAGTCCTGCTCTATCGAGCTGGTACAACGCTGGAAACAGTTTGCGCACTGCCAGGTCACCCAAGGCGCCAAACAGGGCAAAAGTGCACGGTTCAACCGTAATCGAGAGCATAATGTTGGTTCTTTTATCAAGTTAGGCTACAAATACCTTTTTTAAAGGCGTTACTCAAGGCCATATGTAGTAATAACCACAACATTTCGTCATAAAGCACTTTCCGGTGGTGATCAACACAGGCCCTCAGTACGATAGGCCACCTTTGCGACAGGCTAAAGGCCCCTTTGGATAAACGACGTTTATCTGCCTGTTTGAGCTTTAGAAGAAGGACTCTGAATGGACCGCGTACGCAATCTACTGGAGCAGATCCAGAGCCGGCTGGAAGATTTGAACAAGGCCGAGCGCAAGGTCGCCGAGGCTATCCTGCTCAATCCCCAGCAAGCCACCCGCTTCAGCATCGCGGCCCTGGCCCAAGCCGCCAAGGTCAGCGAACCGACGGTCAACCGTTTCTGTCGCTCGTTTGACGTCAGTGGTTATCCCGAACTCAAACTGCAGCTGGCCCAAAGCCTGGCCAGTGGTGCGGCATACGTCAGTCGAGCGGTAGAGGCCGATGACAACCCCGAGGCTTATACCCAGAAAATCTTCGGCAGCGCCATTGCATCCCTCGACAGCGCCTTACAGGCCATTGACCCCCAACTGGTGAGCAAGGCCGTGGACCTGCTGATCCAGGCGCGTCAGATTCACTTCTTCGGTCTGGGCGCCTCGGCGCCTGTGGCACTGGACGCGCAACATAAATTCTTTCGCTTCAACCTGGCTGTAACGGCACACGCCGACGTGCTGATGCAGCGCATGCTGGCTTCAGTGGCGCACACCGGCGAGCTGTTCGTGATTATTTCCTACACCGGGCGCACCCGCGAACTGGTGGAAGTAGCGCGTATCGCACGGGAGAACGGCGCCTCGGTACTGGGCCTGACGGCGGCCGATTCGCCATTGGCGCGCGCCAGCACCTTGAGCCTGAACATACCGCTGCCCGAAGACACCGACATCTACATGCCGATGACCTCGCGGATCATCCAACTGACCGTGCTCGATGTACTTGCAACCGGCATGACTCTGCGCCGTGGGGTGGATTTCCAACCGCATTTGCGCAAGATCAAGGAAAGCCTCAATGCCAGCCGGTATCCGGTGGATGATGAGCTGAACTGAAAAAGCGTTTCTCTGCAGGAACGAATTTGTTCGCGATCCGGCTCGACTGACACACCGCAGCGTACAAAGCGAGTCGGCTCGACTGACACACCGCAGCGTCTGGTTCGCCAACAAGTTGGCTCCTACAGAGATAGGCCCTAATGCACCAAATGCGCCTGCAAGCTTAGTTTGGCCTGCTGCCCCGGGGCGAGGCTGAAACTATCCGCCGCGCCTGACGCCGCTTCCACCCGCACGAACCCACTCGCCTCTCCCCCGCCCACTCCCAGCAGTGGCCGGCTGCCGGGATGCCAGACCACCGTACTGGCGCTGTCGCCGGTATCGATGCTCAACCGTCGGTGCCAGGCTTCGTCCAGCAGCTCAAGGGCGCCCGCGTGCTCGAACACGCGCTGACAGCCGCCAGCGACCCGTAATTCGCCCTTTTGCTCACAGGGACTGCGGCTCAGCTCGTCGTAGCCGTGGGCGCCATCCAGACCGTCCACCGCCACATCGGCGACATCGCTGATGCGCCAATAGGCGTGCAGGGCATGGCTGAACTGACAAGGCTGGCTGTCCTCGTGCTGTGTTTCCAGTCGCAGGTCCATGCTTTGACCCAGCTCAGCGTACAGATCTGCCTGCCAGTCCCACAGCTTCAATCGCCAATGCAAAGTCACACCTGCTTCGCTCTCGGCGCTGTCGATCAGTTTCCAGTCGAGCAGCCGCGCCCAGCCATGAGCGGGCCAGACTTTTTCGCTTGGATGGCGACCCACCCACGGCCAGCACACTGGCACGCCGCCGCGTATGGCGCCGAACTGTGGCCACTGGGCGGCACACCACAGCCAGGGCTTTTGGTCGCGAGGCTGAAAGTGCAAGAGTTGGCCACCCTGCCGGCTGAATACCGCCTGGCACTGGGGGTGATCGATGACGAGCACGTCACGCTGTTGATGGCGCTCCCACTGAAACGTCGGCATTGGCCGGGCGGCGGTGAAGAAGCGCTGTAACGGGTGCTCAAGCGAGGATGATGCGTTGATGGCCATTGCGGTCCCCGTGTGATTGTTGCCACTACCCTGTAGGAGCGAACTTGTTCTCGAAGCGTCTTACCTGGCACACCGAGCCATCTGTCTCGCCAACAAGTTGGCTCCTACAGGGTCAGCAAACCCAATAAAAAATGCCCTGAAACCACCAGAGCCGACAACAAAAAAAACGGGCAGCCAGGCTGCCCGTAAAGCACACACGACCCTTGATCGTTTGTGAAGCGGAGGAGCGTCCGCCTGAATCAGAACTTCGACTGAATCTTGATACCGGCAACCAGTGCGTTTTGAACGTCGTCCACACCGCCCGGGCTCTTCACGTATTGCAGGTTAGGACGCACAGTCAGCCAGTCAGTGACGTGTACACCGTAGTAGATTTCAGAGTTGTACTCGGTCTTCTGGATTGGCAGATAGCCTGGGTTGTCGTAGTCGTCGATGCCGTTGGTGGCATTGATCAGGCGACGGTTGTCCTGGGCATCGTCATTGACGTGGATACGGGCGATACCGATACCAATGTCATCCTTCGGACGGGCATTGAACGGGCCTTTGTAGACAAAACCGACCTGCTGGTAGTTGTCGACGAAGTTGGTGGCTTTGTCATGCACGGTCGCGTTGGCGAAGATGCTCAGACCACGGGAAGTGTCGCCACCCACGCTGGTCAGCTGCTGCTGCGCCACGACCCACCAGCCGTGTTTGTTTTTGTGCGACTTGAAGTCACCACCGGCAGTCGCTTGCGGCTGACCGTTTTCGTTTTCGTACAGGTCGTCGGCACTTGGACTACTCATGTAGTAACCAACCCGGTATTCGCCCGGCAATGCGTTGACAGTCGGCGACCAGACCAACTCAACCGGAACCACGGTTCCTTTGGCGCCGCTGCCGCTCAGTTTGAAGCCGTTGCCGGTTTCCAGATACGAAGGGTTCTGCTCGTACACACCAATCTGGGCAAAGACTTCTGGCGTGATGTTGTACTTCACGCGCAATGCCCACTGGCTGACTGGCCAGTTGTACCAGGTGTTTACGTAGTTACCGACTTGTGAGCCGCAGAACGAAAGGTTCTGGAAGTCGCACGGGAAGCTGTTGAAGTCTTCGCCTTCGCCGAATCGGCCGAGTTTGATATCCAGCGCGCCGTCGAAATATTTCTGCTTGACCCACATCTGCGTCAGACGCCAGGTCTGACCACGGCCCCAGACTTCTTGCGAGGAGCTGAGGGTGCCGGCGCGAGGATCGCCGATACGGTCATTGGAGATGTTGTTGCCGCTACGCTCGGTGATCGCCAGTTTGAATTCAGCGTCATGCCAGCCGAGGATTTTTTGCAGGTCCATCTGTACGCCGAACGCGAACTGGTCGCTGTAACGCCCGGTCGTGTCGTCGTTGTAACCGCCATTGAGATTGGAGCCCGCTTCGCCAACGTACTCGATAGGGAAGTCAAAACCCTTGTCGTAAAGCTCTTGGCGCAAACCACCCCAGTCGCCGGTCATGTGCTCGCTGGCGTGGAACGGCTCCATTGCCGAAGCAGTCCCCGAAAGCGTCAAAGCACTCAAAACCGACAGCCCACCGATAAGCTGAAACTGCTTCAGCGATTTGCCATGTACCTTCTTCATCCCTTAAATCCTCGTTTTATTGTTATTAGCTATAAACAGCGTTGTAACCACTTGCCTCGTGTGCCTGACTGGCCGGTTTTACGGCAGGGTTGGCCAGTCATATGTGCCCGCTTGTTGCCTGACCACTCTGGATCAGTTGCGATTGAGCCGCGTGACATTGCTGACGGGTTCAGCGGCTGTCGACTTTCCCAATACACCCAATCGCTCTCCTGTCTGCGCGTCGAACAGCAGGACCTTGCTCGGATCAAACTGCAAATTCAACGACTCGCCCACCTGAGGCGCCACATCCGGCGCCAGACGGCAGCAGACCTTGCTGCCGTTGAGCGTGACAAACACCAGCGTGTCGGGTCCGGTAGGCTCTGTAACTTGTACTTCAGCGCGAATGCCTGGCAGAGCACTCCCTTCGCCGGACGCTAGCATGATCTGTTCAGGGCGAAGACCCAAAATCACCTCACGATCCTCAAGCCCTGCGTCGTTCATGCTCATCGGCAATTCGCAACGCGCCTGACCGCTGTCGAGCAACGCCACCAGACGGCCCTCTTTGCGCTGCAGACGCAGCGGTATGAAGTTCATCGGAGGTGAACCGATAAAGCTGGCTACGAACAGGTTAGCTGGATCGTTGTAAATCTGCTTGGGCGTACCGAATTGTTGAATGATGCCGTCCTTCATGACCGCCACTTTGTCGCCCAGAGTCATCGCTTCGATCTGATCATGGGTGACGTAAACGGTGGTGGTTTTGAGGCGCTGGTGCATCAGTTTCATTTCAGTACGCATCTCGACGCGCAGCTTGGCGTCGAGGTTGGAAAGTGGTTCATCGAACAGGTAGATTTTCGGGCGACGCGCCAAGGCACGGCCCATGGCCACACGCTGCTGCTGGCCGCCGGACAACTGACCCGGCTTGCGATTGAGCAGGTGCTCGATCTGCAGCAATTTGGCGACACGCGCCACTTCTTCGTCGATGGCAGCCTGGCTCATCTTGCGAATCTTCAGGCCGAACTCGATGTTTTCGCGCACGCTCATGGTCGGGTACAGCGCATAGGACTGGAACACCATGGCGATGTCCCGGTCTTTGGGGCTCATGCCGCTGACGTCCTGGTTGTCGATGACAATCTCGCCACCGGTGATGTTTTCCAGGCCAGCAATGCAGTTCATGAGTGTCGATTTACCGCATCCCGAAGGACCGACCAAAATCAGGAACTCACCGTCGTTGATCTGCAGTTCGATGTTCTTCAGGGTGTCCGGCAGGCCGGGGCCGTAAGTCTTGTTTACATTGCGAAGTTCGAGCGTTGCCATGATTACCCCTTGACTGCGCCAGCCGTGAGGCCGCGCACGAAATACTTGCCTGCGACGATGTACACCAGCAGGGTCGGCAGACCGGCGATCATCGCGGCAGCCATATCAACGTTGTATTCCTTGGCGCCGGTGCTGGTGTTGACCAGGTTGTTCAGCGCCACGGTAATAGGCTGGGAATCGCCACTGGAGAACACCACACCGAACAGAAAGTCGTTCCAGATCTGTGTGAACTGCCAGATCAGGCAGACCATGATGATCGGCGTCGACATCGGCAGAATGATCCTGCGAAATATAGTGAAAAATCCCGCGCCATCAAGGCGTGCCGCCTTCACCAGCGCGTCAGGGATGCTCACGTAATAGTTGCGGAAGAACAGCGTGGTGAATGCCAGGCCGTAGACCACATGCACGAACACCAGACCGGTCGTCGTGCTCGCCAGACCCATTTTGCCGAGGGTAAATGACGCCGGCAGCAGTACGGTCTGGAAGGGCAGGAAGCAGCCGAACAGCAGCAGACCGAAGAACAATTGCGAGCCCCGGAAGCGCCACATCGACAGTACGTAGCCATTCAACGCGCCGATGGCGGTAGAAATCAGCACGGCCGGCACGGTGATCTTGATCGAGTTCCAGAAATAACCGTCTACCGTGGCCCAGGCTTTGATCCAGCCAATTCCGGTGACCACGGTCGGCCAGCTCAACAGGTTACCGGTGCCAATGTCTTCGGGTGTCTTGAAGCTGGTCAGCAACATGACTACTAGCGGCACCAGATACAACAGGCAGGCCAGGATCAGCACCGCATAAATCGCGATTCGGCTAAGGCTCAAGGCAGGTTTGCCAACCATATTAGTCATGGCGCTTGGCCCTCAGCTCGGAATACAGGTAAGGCACGATGATGGCGAGAATCGCCCCGAGCATCAGGATCGCACTGGCCGAGCCCATACCCATCTGGCCGCGGCTGAAGGTGAACGAATACATGAACATCGCCGGCAAGTCAGAGGAGTAACCCGGACCACCCGCTGTCATCGCAGCGACCAGATCGAAGCTCTTGATGGCGATGTGCGCCAGGATCATCACGGCACTGAAGAACACCGGACGCAGGCTCGGCAGCACGACCTTCCAATAGATTTTCGGCATGCTGGCGCCATCGATTTGCGCTGCACGAATGATCGATTGATCGACGCCCCGCAGGCCCGCCAGGAACATCGCCATGATAAAGCCCGAGGCTTGCCAGACGGCAGCGATCACCAGGCAGTAAATCACGCGATCAGGGTCGATCAGCCAGTCCAGACGGAAGCCTTCCCAGCCCCAGTCCCGCAATAATTTGTCCAGGCCCATGCCCGGGTTGAGCAGCCATTTCCAGGCCGTACCGGTGACGATCATCGAGAGCGCCATCGGGTACAGATAAATGGTGCGAATGAAGCCCTCGCGACGGATGCGCTGATCGAGAAACACTGCCAGCAGCACACCGATCACCAAGGTAATACCGATGAACATGCCGCCGAAAACGGCGAGGTTTTTGCTCGCTACCCACCAACGGTCGTTGTCGAACAGGCGCTCGTATTGCGCCAGCCCGGCCCACTTGTAAGTCGGTAGAAAAGTCGAACTGGTGAACGAAAGTACAAACGTCCACAGGATGTAGCCATAGAAGCCCACCAACACGATGAACATGCTCGGCGCCAGCACCAGTTTGGGTAGCCAGCGCTGCAGTGCGTCGAACGGCGAGGCTTTGCTGAACACAGCAACAGAACTCATGTTGAAATCCAGTACCAGGAATGAAGATTACAAAAGCAAGGTTTGTGGGAGGGAGCTTGCCCGCGATGGTGGTGCGTCAGTCGCTATGCGTGCTGACAGAACGCCATCCCGAACAAGCTCCCTCCTACAGGGAACGTCGTTAGCTGTTACTTGGCGGATTTAATCGCAGCACCGAGTTTCTTGGCCGCGTCAGCTGGATCGGCTTTCGGGTCATTGATGTAGTTGGTCACGACATCAAAGAACGCACCCTGCACGGCAAGCGTGGTCGCCATGTTGTGCGCCATGCTCGGCTGCAAGCCGCCGGTTTTGGCATCTGCCAGGAAGTCTTGGGCAGCAGTCTGGGCGCAGGAGTCGAAGCCAAGTTTGTCCATGTCGTTCAACATGTCGTTTCGAACCGGGATCGAGCCTTTGTTGATGCTGAATACTTTCTGGAAGTTTTCACCCAGTACAACTTTGGCAATGTCCTGCTGAGCAGCAGCGGTGCCTTGGTCTTTCTGCTTGAACACTGCCAGGGAGTCGATGTTGTAGGTGAACGCCTTATCAGTACCCGGGAACGCTACGCACTGATAATCCTTGCCAGCGACCTTTTTGGCAGCGGTCCATTCGCTTTTGGCCCAGTCACCCATGATCTGCATGCCGGCCTTGCCGTTAATGACCTTGGCAGCTTCCAGGTTCCAGTCCTGGCCTTTGCCGTCGGCGTCCATGTAAGTGGCCACCTTTTTCAGTTCGGTCAGCGCCTTGATCATTTCAGGGCCGGTCAATGCGCCATTGTCGAGGTCAACCAACGCCTTTTTGTAGCCATCAGCACCCATGACTGAAAGCACGACGGCTTCAAAAACGGTGCTGTCCTGCCAAGGCTGACCGCCGTGGGCCAGCGGGATGAAACCGGCAGCCTTGAGCTTGTCGCCTGCGGCGTAGAATTCTTCGAGGGTGGTAGGAGCTTTTTCGACACCGGCTTTTTTGAAGACTTCCGGGTTGATCCACAGCCAGTTCACGCGGTGAATGTTCACCGGAACGGCCACGTAATCGCCGTCATACTTCACGGTGTCGGAGACTTTCTTGTCCAGCAGGCTGTCCCACTTTTCTGTTTTGGAGACGTCCTTCAGGACATCGGTATCCAGCAGACCAGTGGACGCCCATTCCTGAATATCAGGGCCTTTGATCTGGGCAACGCCTGGCGGGTTACCAGCAACAGCGCGGCTTTTGAGAACGGTCATTGCGGTTGCGCCACCGCCACCTGCGACTGCGCCGTCTTTCCAGACAAAACCGTCTTTTTCAACTTGAGCTTTGAGTACATCGACAGCCGCTTTTTCACCGCCGGAGGTCCACCAATGGACAACTTCGACAGTGCCTTTGGATTCAGCAGCAAGGGCGCTAAGCGGAAACAACGAGGCGAGGGAAACGAGTGCAGCAAGACGTGTGATGGAATTCATCTAATTGACCTTTCTTGTTGTTATGCCTGAGCAAGTCTGGTGCTTGCGCTGCATGGATTCTAACCAAGGGGCTAGAGCGGACGGTAACGAAGGGACGCGCAAGTGTCACAGAACAGTGACATTCAAATAACACTAATAAATACCACCTCAAACTGCGCCAAGCCTCTAACAGTTCTCAGTTATTCCAACCCCCGCGGCAGAAACAACGTCACGCGCAGCCCGCCTTCGCGCAGGTTCTGCAGCGTCACTTCACCGCCATGGCTGTGGGCGATATTGCGTGCAATACCAAGGCCCAACCCATAACCCTGCTGTTGGTTGCCCGCCAAGCGGAAATGCGGCTCGAACACTTGCTCCAGACGCTGTTCCGGAACGCCTGGCCCCTCGTCGTCGACATGCAGAATGAACGCCTCGGCGTCATCCTCGACTTGCAGGTGCGCCTTGTTGCCATACTTGATGGCGTTGTCGATGAGGTTGCCCATGCAGCGCCGCAGCGCCAGCGGTTTGCCGGGGAACATCGACATCGCCTTGCCCTGCAACGTCACACGGCCATCGCCACTGGGGGACAGATAAGGCTCGATCAGGCAATCGAGCGCGTGATTGAGGTCCACCGGCTCAATGTTTTCGTGAATGTCCGTATCTTTTACGCACTGCAATGCGCCTTTTACCAACAACTCAAGCTCGTCGAGATCACGGGTGAATTTTGCTTGTGTGACCTCGTCTTCCAGCAGTTCTACGCGCAGGCGCAGGCGGGTAATAGGGGTGCGCAGATCGTGGGAAATGGCGCTGAACAACTGCCCCCGCTCGCTTAGATAACGACTGATGCGCGCGCGCATGGTGTTGAACGCGCGGGTCACTTCAACCACTTCGCTACCCCCGCCCTCCACCACCGGTTCGACATCAGCGCCCAGCGACATGTCGCGAGCCGACCGGGCCAGACGTTTGAGCGGGCCGCTTTGCCAGTGCACCAGCAGACCAATGAACAGCAACAGAAAACTACTGGTGAGGACGATGAACCACACCTGCTGGGCCGGCAGGTCCTGCTCCTCCAGGCTGGTGTAAGGCTCGGGCAGCAACGAGGCGATATACAGCCACTCTCCCTGGGACAGCTGGATTTGCGTCACCAGCACCGGCGGGTTCACCGGTTCCAGGCTTAGCGCGTAATGCGCCCAGGAGCGTGGCAGTTCATCAAGTTTCAAACCGCTGTTGAAGATGCGCAGGTCTTCGGGACGCACGAACCAGATGGCGATGTCGGGGTCGTTGCCCAAGTGCTGGCGCAGCACTTCATCGACGGCGGTCAGTACGGCTTCCTTGCGTGGGGTCGGCTCCAGAATCGCCATGTCCAGCGGATGATCATTGAGCGACACGACAAACCGCGTCCCGCCCATATTGCGCAGCTGGTCCAGCACCAGGGGCCGATAGGCCACCGGCAACGAGCGAAAGTAGCTGACGCTGGCGGCCATGGAATGCGCAAGACTGCGCGCGCTGGTGATCAGGCCTTCCATTTGCGTCGCACGCAGCTGTGACAGCCAGATGACACTGGAGAGCGCCTGAGCCATGAACACCGCCAGCAACGTCAGTAGCAGCATGCGCCCCAATAACGAACGCGGGACTGGCAGCTTGCGCTTCTTCTCGATCGAGATCACACCTCAGTAGCCGTTGCTGGCTTGGGGCAGCACGTTGGCGGCGAGCAGATAGCCACTGCCGCGCACGGTGCGGATCAATCGCGGCGCTTTACCGGTGTCACGCAAGCGCTGACGCAAGCGGCTCACCGCCATGTCGACGATTCGCTCCAACGGCATCAGTTCACGGCCACGGGTGGCATTGCCAATGGTGTCGCGGTCGAGGATTTGCTGGGGGTTATCAAGAAAAAGCTTGAGCAGGGCAAAATCTGCACCGGAGAGGATCACCTCTTCACCGTCGCTGTGGAACAGTCGATGACTGACCATGTCCAGGCGCCACTCATCGAAGGCCAGCACTTCACCACCGGAGCGCTCCTGACCGAACTGCGCACGACGCAGCAGCGCTTTGATGCGGGCCTGAAGCTCACGGGGGCTGAAGGGTTTGGCCATGTAATCGTCGGCGCCAAGCTCCAGACCGATCACCCGGTCGGCCTCGTCGGAGCTGGCGGTGAGCATGATGATCGGGACGTGGGGTTGTCGCGGGTGCTGCCGGACCCAGCGGCACAGGCTGAAACCGTCCTCGTCGGGCAACATGACGTCGAGGATCAGCAGGTCGCTGGACTCCTCATTGAACGCCTGGCGAAACTGCGCGCCATCGCCGACCGTTCTAACCTGAAAGCCGGATCGGCTCAGGTAGGCTTGCAATAATTCACAGATTTCCTGGTCATCATCGACCACCAGAATCGACTTGCTGACAGCGTTCACGTGGGTCGTCCTTGTATGCGTAATTTGTTGTTATGGGTCAATCAATATCAGCAAGCCTTGTGGGAGCGGACAGGCCAGCGCCCACGATATTCAGGACTGCGCCATTCCCAGCGCCTGATCCAGTGCCACCCCCGCCCCCATCAAACCGGGGTATTCGGCGGTTACCAGCCAGACCGGCACACCCTGAAAATAATCCTTCATCAGGCCTTTTTCAGCGAAAGCACGGTTGAAACCGCTCTGCATGAAGAAATCCACAAAGCGCGGGATCACACCGCCTGCAATATAAACCCCGCCACGACCGCCGACCGTGAGCACATTGTTACCCGCCACTCGGCCCAAAAATACACAGAACTGCTCCAGCACCGCAGCGGCAACGGGGTCTCCGTCCAACGCAGCCGAGGTGATGGCTGCGGGGGATTTGAGCGTGGGTTCGATTTCGTCCAAGGCGCAACTGACCCGATATAACAACAGCAGACCCGCCCCGCTCAAGACAGTTTCAGCGCTGACGTGCTCGTGATCGACCATCAGGCGCATCCACAGCATGGCTTCACGCGGGGTGCCGATCGGCAGATCGACGTGCCCGCCCTCCCCCGGCACCGCCATCCAGTGTGCGCCATTGCGCACCAACGTGCCGACACCCAGGCCTGTGCCCGGCCCAATCACCACTTTGGCAGCATTCGGATCGCCCTTGCCGTGGCGCACGGTCAGGTATTCATCGTCACGCAGACTGGTCATGCCCAGCGCCATGGCCGTGAAATCATTGACCATGATCAGGGTGTCGATTTTCAGTCCAGCACAAAACGAAGGGCGATTGATCTTCCAATGACTGTTGGTGAAGTGGAAATCATCACCGACCACAGGACCGGCAACGGCCAGGCAAATGGAGCCGACATCGCCCAATTGCAGCTCCAGATCTTCGATATAGATCAGCAGCGCTTTCTCTGGGCTTGCGTAATCAATGGTCGGGAACACCCGGACCGAATGCAGTTGGTCGTCTTCCCAAATGGCAAAACGCGCATTCGTTCCACCGATATCACCCACCATTGCCAATTTCACGTAAGCGTCTCCAGATTCGAAGTAAAGGCGCTGGCGCCCTTCTCCGCGGAGCTGAAGGCCATACGCATGAAGCCGAACAACTCCCGTCCGCTGCCCACATTGTTGGCCAGCCGACCGATTGCCGGTTCTCTGGCCGCCAATTCTGCCGGTTCAACCAGAACTTGCAACGTTCCTTTCACGCCATCGACCCGAATGAGATCGCCATCACGCACAAGCGCCAGGGGACCACCGTCGGCCGCTTCAGGGCAAACGTGGATCGCCGCCGGGATTTTCCCCGACGCGCCGGACATGCGCCCGTCGGTAATCAACGCAACTTTGAAGCCACGATCCTGCAGTACCCCCAGGAAGGGCGTCATCTTGTGCAGCTCGGGCATGCCATTGGAGCGCGGCCCCTGAAAGCGCATCACGGCAACGAAATCGCATTCCAGCTCGCCCGCCTTGAAGGCATCTGCCAAGTCTTGCTGATCTTCAAACACCCTGGCCGGCGCTTCGACGATCTGATGCTCCAGCGCAACGGCCGAGACCTTCATCACGCCGCGCCCCACGTTGCCTTCCATCACCCGCAAACCGCCTTCGGCCGAGAACGGACGAGCTACCGGACGCAGAATGTGCTCGTCCAGGCTTTCGGTCGGGCCATCGCGCCAGACCAGCTTGCCGTCCTCCAGAAACGGTTCCTGGGTGTAGCGACGCAGTCCCGGCCCCATCACGGTGTTGACGTCTTCGTGCATCAAGCCTGCGTCCAGCAACTCACGAATCAGGAACGCCATGCCGCCGGCCGCCTGAAAGTGGTTGATGTCGGCTTTGCCGTTCGGATAAACGTGGGTCAGGGTCGGCACGACTTCAGAAAGATCGGCCATGTCTTGCCAAGTCAATTGAATGCCAGCGGACTGGGCAATGGCGGGCATGTGCAGCGTGTGGTTGGTGGAACCGCCTGTCGCGTGCAGGGCAACAATCGAGTTGACCAGCGCTCGCTCGTCCACAATCTCACCCAGCGGTATGAATTGTCCGCTCTGTTTCGTAAGACGCGTTACCTGATAGGCCGCTTCGCGTGTCAGCGCATCGCGCAGTGGCGTGTAGGGATTCACGAAGGATGCGCCTGGCAAATGCAGACCCATGACTTCCATCAACAGCTGATTCGTGTTGGCAGTGCCGTAGAAGGTGCAGGTGCCCGGGCCATGATAGGACTTCATTTCCGAGTCCAGCAGCTCCTCGCGGGTAGCCTTGCCTTCGGCGTAGCGCTGACGCACGTCGGCTTTTTCCTTGTTGGAAATGCCCGACACCATCGGCCCGCCCGGCACGAAGATGATTGGCAAATGGCCGAAGCGCAACGAGCCCATCATCAGGCCGGGCACGATTTTGTCGCAGATGCCCAGCATCAATGCGCCATCAAACATGTTGTGGGACAACGCCACCGCGGTGGCCAGAGCAATGACTTCACGACTGGCCAGGCTCAGTTCCATCCCCGGCTCGCCCTGGGTCACGCCGTCGCACATGGCCGGTACGCCACCCGCGAACTGGCCGACCGAGCCGATTTCACGCAGGGCTGTCTTGATCTGTTCAGGGAAATGCTCGTAGGGCTGATGCGCCGAGAGCATGTCGTTGTAGGAAGAAACAATCGCGATATTGGCCGCATTCATCATGCGCAGGCTGTTCTTGTCTTCAGGACCGCAGGCCGCAACGCCATGGGCGAAGTTTGCACATTGCAGCTTGCCGCGCATCGGGCCGTCGCTCGCAGCGCCCCGGATCAATTGCAGATAGCGCTGACGGGTTTCACGGCTACGGGCGATCAGCCGTTCGGTTACCTCAAGGACGCGGGGATGCATTGTCATGAACTCCAGGCTAACTGATGTGGTCACCCGTTCAGGCCCTGCACATTTTCGACGACCAAACCGGGCAACTGGCAACGGCTTGATTTTTCGGCATTTGTACAGGCACTACGGGTTTCTATTTGTAGATAAAACAAAATACTGCCACTAAAAGGGCTTGTTTTCTATTTCTATGAGAATAATCTTGTAATTCCAACAACAAATTCAGTGAGGACGGGTGTATGACACTTCGCATCGCAATCAATGGTTTTGGCCGCATCGGCCGCAACGTCCTACGTGCACTCTATACCCAAGGCTACCGTCAGGACCTGCAAGTCGTCGCCATTAACGATCTGGGCGATAGCGAAATCAACGCCCACTTGCTCAAGTACGACACCGTTCACGGTCAATTCGATGGCACGGTCGAGTTCGACAAGGAAGGTCTGACGGTCAATGGCGACCGCATTTCAGTCAGCGCTATTCGCAATCCGGCCGACCTGCCGTGGAAGGCCGAGAACATTGACGTGGTGTTTGAATGCACCGGTCTGTTCACCGACCGCACCAAAGCTGCCGCCCACATCACTGCCGGCGCCAAAAAAGTCATCATTTCGGCCCCGGCCAAAGGCGCTGATGCCACCGTGGTCTACGGCGTCAATCATGACGTGTTGCGCCAGTCCCATCAGGTCATTTCCAACGCATCCTGCACCACCAACTGCCTCGCCCCGGTCGCTCAAGTGCTGCACCGCGAACTGGGTATCGAGAGTGGCCTGATGACCACGATTCACGCCTACACCAACGATCAGAACCTGATCGACGTTTACCACACCGATCCTTACCGCGCGCGTTCTGCCACCCAATCGATGATCCCGAGCAAAACCGGCGCGGCTGAAGCGGTGGGCCTGGTGCTGCCAGAGTTGGCCGGCAAACTGACCGGCATGGCGGTGCGGGTTCCGGTGATCAACGTATCGCTGGTGGATCTGACGATCCAGCTCAAGCGCGAAGCGACGGCTGAAGAAGTCAACGCGATCATGAAAGAAGCCAGCCAGCATTCGAAGATTCTGGGCTACAACACCCTGCCGCTGGTTTCCCATGACTTCAATCACAACCCCCTGTCGTCCATCTTCGACGCCAACCACACCAAAGTCAGCGGCAAGCTGCTCAAAGTGCTGGCCTGGTACGACAACGAATGGGGTTTCTCCAACAGAATGCTGGATAACTGCCTGGCGTTGATGAACGCCGAGTGATGTGCTCACTCGTGTAGGAGCGAACTTGTTCGCGAGATTCTCAGGCTAAACGGCCAGCTCGCCGCGCTGAATGTCTCGCCAACAAGTGGGCTCCAACCGGCCGCTTTGCATCCGGAAAAACCCCGACACTTACAATTTATTGATTAGCTGCCAGTTGATAAGCATTATCATCCGCGTCTTTTTTGACAGGGTGCTTTTGTGAGTCAGTCTTCGCTCAATGACCTGTTCCTCGCTCAACGCACTGCATTGCTGCGCACCTTGCAGCGCATCGTGAATCACCCCGCCACCGCCGAAGACTTGCTCCATGAGACATGGCTGCGCGTGGACCGCGTACTCAGGGATCGCCCTATCGATTACCTCGAGCCCTTTGTCTTCAAGACCGCGCGAAATCTGGCGCTGGATCATCTGCGAACCCGTCGCAATCACGCACGCACCGTCGTCAACGATATGCCTGTCACCGAGCTGAACAACATCAGCAGTTGCGCCACGCCGGTGGAAGATCGAACCCACGCAGCCCGGATATTGACTGTATTAAGCCGGCACATCGCCGGTCTTTCGCCGCGCCAGCAGCGCATCTTCAGCCTCAATCGGCTGCAAGGCTGTAGCTATCTCGAGATCGCAGAGCAGCTCGACATCTCGGCAAGCACCGTGCAAAAAGAACTCAAGTTGATCATGGCGATATGCGTGGGGGTGGCTGCGCAACTCGATCGCTGACAAAGCCGGTGCGGAGAACGGAATGCTGGCTGTAGGAATAATCCCGACCTACCGGCGGATTTGTCTCATCTCTCGCGGTACACTCGTTGCCTGGACTCGAAGACATGAAGACCGGCCGTGAGCACACATACCAAAGAAGATCCTGTAGCACTGGCTCATGCGGTGCTGAGCGATCCGGCGATGGATCAGGCATTGACGTGGCTGGTCGAACTTGGCGCAGCCACCCCAGCCAAGCAAAAGGCTTTTGAGGCCTGGATCGAGGCAGATCCGGCACACCGCGCCGCATTTCATCGAGCCCAAGCCATTTGGGACTCGCAATCAGTGCGTGACGCCGCCTCGTCGCTCTGACGCAATCAGCAGCACCAACGCTCTGCCGTTGCCCCGACGCATTTTATTTTTACGCGATAGCAACTTGTGAATCGTTAAGTCTTAGCCAAAGCAACTGATCCCCAGCGAAGGGCAGTTGCGCTAACACGATCCGCAAGAGAAAGAGCGCTATCCCATGCCGTCCAGATTCAAATCCGTTACGCCCGTCCCATCCTTGTCCCCGCGGCCTGCCAAAGGCCAAGCCACCCACACGTTGTCCATGCTGACAGCGTCCATCCTCGCGGCGGGTGTGTTTGCCTCGCCTACCGTGTTCGCAGAGCAGAATGATCCCGGCAGCAGCCACGCTATTTCGCTTGAGCCGACCACCATCAGTGCCACACGACATGCGCGGGCGATCAACACCGTGCCCAGCACCGTCAGCGTGCAGGAGCGAGACGAACTGGATCGCCAGAACACCGGCACCATCCGTGATCTGGTCCGCTACGAACCGGGCGTTTCCGTCGGAGGGGCAGGTCAGCGCGCGGGCACCACGGGCTTCAACATTCGGGGGATCGATGGGGATCGGGTCCTGACTCAGATCGATGGCGTCGAAACGCCCGCCAGTTTCTTCTTTGGTCCATTTGCCGAATCGCATCGAAACTATGTCGACCCCGAAATCATCCAGCGTGTGGAAATCCTTCGTGGCCCGGCATCCTCGCTGTACGGAAGCAGCGCGATCGGCGGTGCGGTGAGCTATTTCACGCTCAATCCGGACGACATCATCAAAGATGGCAAATCGACCGGCGCCCGGCTCAAGACCGGTTACAGCTCGGCGGATCGCAGCTGGCTGAAGTCGGCAACCGTCGCCGGACGCGAAGGTGAGGTCGATGCCTTGCTGCACCTGAGCGAACGCAACGGGCGGCAAACCAGTTCGTACGGCGAAACCGGCGGCGCAGGTTTGTCCCGCAGCCGAGCGAACCCGGAAGATAACGACGCCAGCAACGTACTGGCAAAGCTGGGCTGGAATTACGCTGAAGATGCCCGATTCGGGCTGACGTACGAGCACTATGAAAACGACCGGGACACTGACCAACGCAGCGCTGTCGGCGGCCCGTTCGGTGGCGGCAGAGGTCAAGGCATGTACCAGTGGCGTGACAGCTCAGACCTGGTGACCCGGCAGCGCATTGGCCTTGAGCACAACTTCAAGGTCGACAGCTTGCTGGCGGATAACGTCAAGTGGAGCCTCAATCATCAAACGGCTAAAACCGAGCAGCGCACTCACGACCTTTTCAATGTTCCAGCGGACGCTGGGCAGAGATATTCGCGCGGTCCGGGTGCAAAAGCGCCGAAAGCGGGCGGGCATGGTGCCTCGCATGGACAATCGGGCAGACCCGCCGCTCACGGCACAAGAGGTCAGCACCCCTCGGCGCAGGCGCACGCAGGCCGCCCCGCCTCCAGCCATGCAGCAAAGGCAACCGGGGCGGGCGCGCCGGGGCGCCTGGTCCACCGCGAGCGCGATACCGTTTACCGGGAAAGCCAGTGGGTACTCGATACGCAGTTGGACAAGGCGTTTTCCGTTGCCCAGACCGAACATGTGTTGACCTACGGAGCGACGCTCAAGCAACAGAAGACCACTGGTGATCGCTCCGGGCGCGGTCAGTGCGCGCTGGCCTTCGGCAGCTGCAAGGCGATCGGCGACGACAGCCCCGCCGATCGTCTCAAACCCACCAGCGATTTTCCTGATCCAACCATCACCAGCTATGGGCTATTCGCTCAGGACGAGATTCGCTGGAATGACTGGACCTTCCTGCCAGGCCTGCGCTACGACCACACCCGGCTCGACCCGAAAATCACCGAGAAATTTCTCGCCGGCCTGCCTGCCCAAAAATCCTCCTCCGGCGTGCCTGCCAATGTCGGCAACGGGGACCAGGTCTGGCACAGGTTTTCACCCAAACTGGGCGTGACGTACGCCCTTAGTGATCAGTACACCTGGTATGGGCAATACGCAGAAGGATTCCGCACACCTACCGCGAAAGCCCTTTATGGCCGCTTCGAAAGCGCTCAAGGCGACTACGTCATCGAACCCAACCCCGCGCTGAAGCCGGAAAAAAGCTACAGCTATGAAACCGGGCTGCGCGCTCGCTTCGACGCTGGTTGGTTCGATGTGGCGGTGTTCTACAACAAGTACCGAGACTTCATAAACGAAGATGCACTGTCCCCTGGTTATGACCAACTCAAATTCCAGAGCGCCAACATCAAGCACGCCACCATCAACGGACTTGAGATCAAGAGCCGTCTGGATCTTGACGTACTCGGCGCAGCGCAAGGTCTCTACTCGCTCGGATCGTTGGCCTATGCCCGAGGTCGCAACGATGACACCGGCAAACCCATCAACAGCGTGAACCCGCTCACAGGAGTGTTTGGACTTGGGTACGACCAGTCCAGCTACGGCGGACTGCTGAGCTGGACATTGATCAAGCGCAAGACCCGGGTCGACGGCGGCGCATTTGAAGCACCAGATGGCATGTCCAAGCAGTTCAAGACCCCAGGCGCCGGAGTTCTGGACTTGACTGCCTACTACAAAGTGACCGACGACCTGACGATCAACAGCGGCATCTTCAACCTCACCGACCAGAAATACTGGCGCTGGGACGATGTACGCGGTTTCAGCGGATCAGGCGAAGCCTCCGTTGTCAGCCCTGCCAACCTGGATCGCTTGACCCAACCGGGGCGCAACTTCGGCCTCAACGTGGTGTGGAACATCTAGCGCCCGGAAATGCGCCGCCCAAATCAGCGGCGCATTGCAGATTTCCGGCAGCGCTCATTCGTCCAGCCATAAGGCAATGCCAATCCTTTCCGCTTTCTCGACCCCAAGGAAGACCCAATGACCGAAACATCCCAACGCCCCGCCCTTCGCTCGCAACGTTTGAATCAGATCACCCACGGGCCACACGAACGACTCGATAAAGCCGTCAAAGCCAACGCCCCATTTGAAACCCTGGCCAGCTACACGAGGTTTCTGACCGCTCAATATCTGTTTCAGGAAGAGCTGAAAGCGCTGTACACCGATCCGCAGCTGACCCAGATCGTGCCGGACCTGCCGGAGCGCTGCCGTGCCGAACAAGCCAGGGCGGATCTGATCGATCTGCAAACGCCGATCCCCGAACCAGTGAAAGGGGCCGTACAGGACCCGTCCGTCGCCGAGGCCCTAGGGTGGCTATTCGTATCCGAGGGCTCGAAGCTGGGCGCTGCGTTTTTGATCAAGCGCGCCGTCGCACTGGACTTGAGCGACAGCTTTGGCGCCCGGCACTTGGGCGAACCGACCGGAGGTCGCGCTGACGGCTGGAAGCGCTTCATCCGCACTCTCGATGATTTGCCTTTTAGCGCAGACCAGGAACAGCAAATCGATAAAGGCGCGCTCGCGGCATTCCAGCGTTTCAATGAACTGCTGGACCACGCCTACAGCGCCGCCGCTGAACCGGTTACCGCCTGAATGCTTCATGTTGCGCCCGGCGCTGGTAAGCTGGGCGCCTTCCGTGGACTTCAACACCGTGGATTGCCTCTCTTGACCCTGTCGTATTCCGAGACCATGACCAGCAAACCACCCGGCAGCAAACTGTCCCGTATCCTCTTTGGCATCCTGGCTTACGTCAGTCTGGCCATCGGCATCGTTGCGATCTTCATTCCCGGTTTGCCGACCACCGAATTCATCCTGCTCGCGGCCTGGGCTGCGACGCGAAGCTCGCCACGTCTGAGCGCATGGCTGGAAAACCATCGTTTGTTTGGCCCGATGCTCTATAACTGGCGACACGGCAAGATGATCGCCCGTCGGGCTAAAGTCAGTGCGACCGTCACCATGCTGTTATGCGCGATCATGATGCTGGTGGTGCTCAACCATAATTGGTGGATCTACTTTGCGGTGACGGGCATGGTCCTGGTCAACCTGTGGATCTGGTCGCGTCCGGAACCCGTTGCGCAACGCCAGGATTGTCCGGAGAGTTCCCGCCATTGATGAACCCCCCGGCCGTAGCAGGGTCTGCCTTACTACGTTCATCACCTTTAGCTGGAGCAACTCACATGTTCGAGCCAGGCCATCTGCATATCACCCATCCTGCCGTGCAACCGGAGGACGTGGGTTACGACATTCATATTCGCTACGAGGTCAGCCAGACCGCCGACTCAGGGGAAGGCATGCATTTCTCCCTGGAGGGAGAAATCAACGGCACGGCTTTCAGCGATGAATTCGAGCTGCCCAAGGACAAGGCCTACAACTTCGCCAGCGAAGCCTCACGTATAACCGAGAAACATGGCTTGCCCAAGGACACGGATCTGCACGCGATGCAGGGTCAATACGACGCTATGTTCGAAGACATCCGCGACAGGCTGAACGTAAAGTCCGGCGATCCCGTGAAACCTGAGCATCTGGAATAATCGCTGGATTACTGCTGGAGCGAGGCTTGGGGGGTTGTTTTACTGTCATAATCGCCCCCTTCCTCACAGCCTGACCTCGTCCACCCAATGCGCATCCACGTCAGTTTCATCGACCGAGTCGGTATCACCCAGGAAGTCCTGGGGATTCTGGGTGGCCGAAATCTGAATCTGGACGCCGTGGAGATGGTCCCTCCCAACGTGTACATCGACGCCCCGACCCTGAGCCACGAAGTCCTCGAAGAACTCAAAGATCGGCTGTTTCGAGTACGCGGGGTGGAAGCGATCACCGTGGTCGATATCCTTCCCGGGCAACGTCGGCACCTGCAGCTTGACGCCCTGCTGGCGGCCATGACCGATCCGGTCCTGGCCCTGGACAGCGCAGGCCACGTATTACTGGCCAACCCGGCTTTGATCGCCTTGTGTGGACGCGAACCTGCGGGTGAATCCATCGGTGCGCTGTTTTCCGACCCGGGCCTGCAGACCGCGCTGCTGGAAAACGGTTTCCGCCTGCCGCTGCGCGAGGTGACGCTCAACGGCGCGGCGCTGTTGCTGGACGCCACGCCGATCACTGATGCTGGCGCGCTGCTCACCCTGTATTTACCCAGCCGCATTGGCGAGCGTTTGTCCGCACTGCATCACGATCATGCCGAAGGCTTCGATGCACTGTTGGGGGACTCAACGGCTATTCGCACGCTAAAAGCCCGTGCCCAACGGGTTGCCGCGCTGGATGCCCCGCTTTTGATTCAAGGTGAAACCGGCACCGGCAAAGAACTCGTCGCGCGGGCCTGTCACGCGGTCAGTGCGCGCCACAGCGGTCCGTTTCTGGCATTGAATTGCGCAGCGCTGCCAGAGAATCTCGCTGAAAGCGAACTGTTCGGCTACGCACCCGGCGCCTTCACCGGCGCACAGCGGGGTGGCAAGCCAGGGCTGATGGAGTTGGCGAACCAGGGCTCGGTATTTCTCGACGAGATCGGCGAGATGTCGCCGTATCTGCAGGCCAAATTGCTGCGGTTTCTGAACGACGGCAGCTTTCGGCGTGTCGGGGGTGACAAGGAGGTGCAGGTCAATGTGCGCATCCTCAGCGCCACCCACCGCAATCTGGAAAAGATGGTGGCTGAAGGAACGTTTCGTGAAGATTTGTTCTATCGCCTGAACGTGCTGAACCTCGAGGTGCCCCCTCTGCGTGAGCGCGGTCAGGACATTCTGCTGCTGGCGCGCTACTTCATGGAGCAGGCCTGCACACAGATTCAGCGGCCTGTGTGTCGCCTGGCGCCGGGCACTTATCCTGCGCTATTGGGCAATCGCTGGCCGGGGAATGTGCGCCAGTTGCAAAACGTGATCTTTCGCGCGGCAGCGATCTGCGAAAGCAGCCTGGTAGATATTGGTGATCTGGACATCGCAGGGACGTCAGTGGCGAGAGAGAATGACGGCCAGGTCGACAGCCTTGAACAGGCCGTGGATGATTTCGAAAAGTCGTTGCTCGAAAAGCTCTACAGCCATTACCCCTCGACTCGCCAACTGGCGGCACGGCTGCAGACCTCGCACACCGCTATCGCCCACCGTCTGCGCAAGTACGGGATTTCCGGGAAGGCTTGAAGGTAAAGTTTTCTGTAAGAGCCAACTGTTTGCTCAGAAACTTTGCGCCTGAAAGAGCCCTTGTGCCCACGTTCGCAGCGACAGATTCGTAACGCTTTCACTCCAACGGAACGATATCGTTACAATCGTCGTTTAGGCCTGCGTCACAAGGCTTTGATCCCACAAGGATTTTCCTTACCCCAAAATCCGTATCGATTTCGCTACAGCGCCATTTATTCAAAATCTTCCAAACCTCCTGAAACCCCCACGCCACAAGGCCCGCAACAAAGTGGCCGCAAACTTGCTATGCACTTGCCCCATTCACGCTCGCGCTATTCGACGAGCAGTTTGTCCATTCAGGGGAGTTTTCATGAGCGAGTTGCGTTTTACCGAAGATCACGAGTGGCTGCGCACCGAAACCGACGGTAGCGTTACCGTTGGCATCACCGCTTTCGCGCAGGACGCACTGGGTGATGTGGTTTTCGTGCAACTTCCTGACCTGCAGTCCTACGAAAAAGGCGCAGAAGCAGCTACGGTTGAATCGGTCAAAGCCGCCAGCGGCGTGTACATGCCCATCACCGGTGAAGTGGTTGAAACCAATCCGGCGCTGGACAGCAACCCTGAGCTGGTCAACGAAGATCCAATGGGCCAGGGCTGGTTCTTCCGCTTCATCCCTTCCGATGCAAATGCTGTCGGTCAATTGCTGAATCAGGACGCCTACGACCGTCTGATCAAAGCCAACGCCGAAGCCTGAGGAGTCCGACATGACTGACCGTATCGAATTGAGCACTGCCAACGAATTCATTGCCCGGCACATTGGTCCTCGCGCCGACGACGAGAAAGCCATGCTCGCCACCCTGGGCTTCACATCCCTGGAAGAGCTGAGCGCCAGCGTCATCCCGGAATCGATCAAAGGCACCAGCGTCCTGGGCCTGTCCGATGGCCAGAGCGAAGCCGACGCATTGGCGGCGATCAAAGCCATCGCCAGCAAAAACCAACTGTTCAAAACCTTCATCGGTCAGGGCTACTACGGCACCCACACACCGGCGCCGATTCTGCGCAACCTGTTGGAAAATCCGGCCTGGTACACCGCGTACACGCCTTATCAGCCGGAGATTTCTCAAGGCCGTCTGGAATCGCTGCTGAACTTCCAGACCTTGATCAGTGACCTGACCGGCCTGCCGATTGCCAACGCCTCACTGCTCGATGAAGCGACTGCCGCCGCTGAGGCGATGACCTTCTGCAAGCGCCTGAGCAAGAACAAAACCAGCCAGCAATTCTTCGCTTCCAGCCATTGCCATCCGCAGACCCTCGACGTGCTGCGCACCCGCGCCGAGCCTTTGGGCATCGAGGTGGTGGTCGCCGACGAACGCGAGCTGAGCGATGTCAGCACGTTCTTCGGCGCACTGCTGCAATACCCGGCGAGCAACGGCGACCTGTTCGATTATCGCGAACTGGTTGAGCGTTTCCATGCCGCCAACGCACTCGTGGCCGTCGCCGCTGACCTGCTGGCCCTGACCCTGCTGACCCCACCGGGCGAGTTCGGCGCGGATGTGGCCATCGGCAGCGCACAACGCTTTGGCGTGCCACTGGGCTTCGGTGGCCCGCACGCGGCTTATTTCTCCACTCGCGACGCTTACAAGCGTGACATGCCGGGCCGTCTGGTTGGCGTATCCATCGACCGCTTCGGCAAGACCGCCCTGCGTCTGGCAATGCAAACCCGCGAACAACACATCCGTCGCGAGAAGGCCACCAGCAACATCTGCACCGCGCAGGTGCTGCTCGCCAACATCGCCAGCATGTACGCCGTCTACCACGGCCCACGCGGTTTGACGCGCATTGCCAATCGCGTTCATCAACTGACTGCGATCTTCGCCCACGGCTTGAGCCAGCTGGGCCTGAACGTCGAACAGGCATTCTTCTTCGACAGCGTGACCATCAACACCGGCGCCAACACTCGCGAATTGCACGCCAAAGCCCGCGCTCAGCAGATCAACCTGCGTGAAGTCGATGCACAAACCCTTGGCCTGTCGCTGGACGAAACCACTCAGCAAGCCGACGTGGAAGCCCTGTGGGCCCTGTTCGCCGACGGCAAGGCCCTGCCTGATTTCGCAGAACTGGCCAATGCTGTGCAAGCCAGACTGCCGAGCGAATTGCTGCGTCAATCGCCGATCCTCAGCCATCCGGTGTTCAATCGCTATCACTCGGAAACCGAGCTGATGCGTTACCTGCGCAAGCTGGCGGACAAAGACCTGGCACTGGACCGCACCATGATTCCCCTGGGCTCGTGCACCATGAAGCTCAACGCGGCCAGCGAAATGATCCCCGTCACCTGGGCCGAGTTCGGCAATCTGCACCCGTTCGCGCCTGCCGAGCAGAGCGCTGGTTATCAGCAGTTGACCGACGAGCTGGAAGAAATGCTGTGCGCCGCCACCGGCTACGACGCCATCTCGCTGCAACCCAATGCCGGTTCGCAGGGCGAATACGCAGGATTACTGGCGATTCGTGCCTACCACCAGAGCCGTGGTGACGAGCGTCGCGACATCTGCCTGATCCCGTCGTCCGCCCACGGTACCAACCCGGCTACCGCCAACATGGCCGGCATGCGTGTGGTCGTGACGGCTTGCGATTCGCGCGGCAACGTCGATATCGACGACCTGCGCGCCAAGGCCGTAGAACACCGCGACCACCTCGCTGCGCTGATGATCACCTACCCGTCCACCCATGGCGTGTTCGAGGAAGGCATCCGCGAAATCTGCGGCATCGTCCACGACAACGGCGGGCAGGTGTACATCGATGGCGCCAACATGAACGCGATGGTGGGTCTCTGCGCACCGGGCAAGTTCGGCGGCGACGTGTCCCACCTGAACCTGCACAAAACTTTCTGCATCCCCCACGGCGGTGGCGGTCCGGGCGTCGGCCCGATTGGCGTCAAATCCCACCTGGCACCTTTCCTGCCAGGTCACGGCAAGATGGCGCGCAAGGAAGGTGCGGTGTGTGCCGCACCGTTCGGCAGCGCGAGCATCCTGCCAATCACCTGGATGTACATCCGCATGATGGGCGGCCAGGGTCTCAAACGCGCCTCGCAACTGGCAATCCTCAATGCCAACTACATTTCCCGTCGTCTGGAAGAGCACTACCCGGTGCTCTACTCCGGCACCAACGGGCTGGTGGCGCACGAGTGCATTCTGGATCTGCGCCCGATCAAGGACAGCAGCGGCATCAGCGTCGATGACGTTGCCAAGCGCCTGATCGACTTTGGCTTCCACGCCCCGACCATGTCATTCCCGGTGGCCGGCACCCTGATGATCGAGCCGACCGAAAGCGAGTCCAAAGAAGAGCTGGACCGCTTCTGTGACGCCATGATCAAGATTCGCGAAGAGATTCGCGCAGTCGAAAGCGGGGCGCTGGACAAAGAAGACAACCCGCTGAAAAACGCGCCGCACACCGCCGCTGAACTGGTCGGCGAGTGGAGCCACCCGTACAGCCGCGAGCAAGCGGTGTATCCGGTGGCATCGTTGATCGATGGCAAGTACTGGCCACCGGTTGGCCGCGTCGACAACGTGTTTGGTGATCGCAATCTGGTCTGCGCTTGCCCGTCCATCGAGAGCTACCAAGACGCGTAATGTGTTTCTGTAGGAGCTGCCGAGCAACGCGAGGCTGCGATAGAGGTGTGTCAGACATATGCATCGCAGCCTCGCGCTGCTCGGCAGCTCCTACAACGGCAAACGCGTCACCCATAACAATAACCGGAGCCCAACCATGTCCCTGAGCGTGTTCGACCTGTTCAAGATTGGCATCGGCCCCTCCAGCTCTCACACCGTGGGCCCGATGCGGGCGGCGGCGCGTTTTGCAGAAGGCTTGCAGCGCGATGGCCTGCTGACCTCTATCACCTGCGTCAAAGTCGAGCTGTATGGCTCACTCGGTGCCACCGGCAAAGGCCACGGCAGCGATAAGGCCGTATTGCTGGGCCTGGAAGGTGAGCACCCGGACACCGTCGACACCGAAACAGTCGCCGCCCGCCTGCAACAGATCCGCGGCAGCGAGCGCCTGAATCTGCTGGGCGAACACAGCATCGAGTTCATCGAAAAACAACACCTGGCAATGATCCGCAAGCCCTTGGCTTACCATCCCAACGGCATGATTTTCCGTGCCTTCGATGCCTCCGGCCTACAAGTGCGCAGCCGCGAGTACTACTCCGTCGGCGGCGGTTTCGTGGTCGATGAGGACGCAGCTGGCGCGGATCGTATCGTCGAAGACCAAACGCAACTGGTGTATCCGTTCAAAACCGCAAAAGAGCTGATGGCCCATTGCGCGGCCAGCGGTCTTTCGATCAGTCAGGTGATGCTGGCCAACGAAGCCGCCTGGCGCCCAGAAGCCGAAACCCGCCAAGGCCTTCTGCGCATCTGGCAGGTCATGCAGGACTGCGTGGAAGCCGGGTGTCGCAACGAAGGTATTTTGCCGGGCGGGCTGAAGGTCAAGCGCCGCGCCGCAGCGTTACACCGGCAATTGTGCAAAAACCCGGAAGCTGCCTTGCGCGATGCACTGTCGGTGCTTGACTGGGTCAACCTGTACGCACTGGCCGTCAACGAAGAAAACGCTAACGGTGGCCGTGTGGTCACCGCCCCCACCAACGGCGCAGCGGGGATTATCCCGGCCGTGCTGCATTACTACATGCGCTTCATCACCGGTGCCAACGAAGACGGCGTCGTGCGATTTCTGCTGACGGCTGCCGCCATCGGCATTCTATACAAGGAAAACGCCTCGATCTCCGGCGCCGAAGTCGGCTGTCAGGGCGAGGTCGGCGTCGCCTGCTCCATGGCTGCCGGCGCTTTGTGTGAAGTCCTGGGCGGCAACGTCAATCAGGTGGAAAACGCCGCCGAAATCGGTATGGAGCATAACCTGGGCCTGACCTGCGACCCCATCGGCGGGCTGGTTCAGGTGCCGTGTATCGAACGCAACGCCATGGGCTCGGTCAAGGCCATCAACGCCGTGCGAATGGCGCTGCGCGGGGACGGCCAGCATTTTGTCTCGTTGGACAAAGTCATCCGCACCATGCGCCAGACCGGTGCCGACATGAAAAGCAAATACAAGGAAACAGCCCGTGGCGGGCTGGCCGTGAACATTATCGAATGCTGATCCAGCCAAATTTGAAGGTATCGACTGCGGTCGGTGCGTGATACGAATCCAAGGAGCCACTGATGTCTACCCCATTGTTGCAAACGCCGCTGCACGCTCTGCACCTTGAGCTGGGGGCCAAGATGGTCCCGTTCGCCGGTTACGACATGCCCGTGCAATACCCCGCCGGCGTCATGAAAGAACACCTGCACACCCGCGAGCACGCGGGTTTGTTCGACGTCTCGCACATGGGCCAGATTCTGCTGACCGGCGCCAATGCCGCCACTGCTCTGGAAACCCTGGTCCCGGTCGACATCATCGACCTGCCGGTGGGCATGCAGCGCTACGCGATGTTCACCAATGAAACCGGGGGCATTCTCGATGACCTGATGGTCGCGAACCTGGGCAACGATCAACTGATGCTGGTAGTCAACGCCGCCTGCAAAAACGAAGACCTGGCGCATCTGCAGCAGCAAATTGGTGCGCAGTGTGAGATCACACCGCTGTTCGAAGAACGCGCCCTTCTCGCCCTGCAAGGCCCGCAGGCAGTGACCGCCCTTGCGCGACTGGCGCCGGAAGTGGCAAAGATGACCTTCATGCAGTTCACCCGTGTGAGCTTTGACGGCATCGACTGCTACGTCAGCCGTTCGGGCTATACCGGTGAAGACGGTTATGAAATCTCGGTGCCGGCCGACCAGGCCGAATCCCTGGCGCGGCGTCTGCTGGCCGAACCTGAAGTCGCGCCGATTGGCCTTGGCGCCCGTGACTCGCTGCGTCTGGAAGCGGGTCTGTGCCTGTATGGCCACGACATGAACACTCAGACCACCCCCATCGAAGCGAGCCTGTTGTGGGCGATTTCCAAGGCGCGCCGTGCCGATGGCGCCCGCGCTGGCGGTTTCCCCGGCGCTGCGCAAATCTTCGCTCAGCAGGCCTCAGGCGTTGCTCGCAAGCGCGTTGGTTTGCTGCCTCAAGAACGTACGCCTGTGCGCGAGGGTGCAGAGATCGTAGATGCCGAGGGCGCTGTGATCGGGACAGTCTGCAGCGGTGGCTTTGGGCCGACTTTGGGCGCCCCACTGGCGATGGGCAGTCTGGACACCGCATTTGCCGCGCTCGGCACATCCGTTTGGGCGATTGTGCGTGGCAAAAAAGTACCGATGCTGGTCAGCAAAATGCCTTTCGTGGCGCAGCGTTACTTCCGCGGTTGATATCGGCGTCAAAAAATCAGGCAGCCAAAAGAGTGCAAACGCAGTCCGGCTGCCGCATCACAGTGCGATTTCAAACAGTGTGGGAAGTGTCAAAAAAATGCACTTTTAACGACACTCATATTGTAAAAACTATCGATCACTCTTAACCGGTTAAACTTTTCAAAAAGTGCCCTCGACCGCCTGAAACCGGGGGTGAGCGGGGCTTGTTTTTTCTGTAACAGTTAGCGTAGAGTTTCTTAACTGTGTTTGCATGGGTCGCTTGGGACCGTGACCTGGGCAGTAGCGAGAACAAATGCTACATCCCGCTCAACGTTTCTTACTTCCTGCAACCAGCCCAGTACTTCTTCGTGCGAAGGAGGCTGTCATTAATTTAAGTTCCAAGGAAATAAGAAAATGTCTACACGTCAGAGCGGCACCGTTAAGTGGTTTAACGACGAAAAAGGTTTTGGTTTTATCACTCCCGAGAGCGGTCCGGATCTGTTCGTCCACTTCCGCGCTATTCAGGGCAACGGCTTCAAAAGCCTGAAAGAAGGCCAGAAGGTGACGTTCGTTGCCGTGCAAGGCCAGAAAGGCATGCAGGCTGACGAAGTACAAGCCGAAGCCTAAATAGCTGCAAACGAAAAAGCCCCTGTTGCCACCACCAGGGGCTTTTTTATGCCCGCAATTTTGTACCATGCAGGCTCCCCGCCCACGAGCGCGCCCCGATGCCAAAACACCTGCTCCGCCCCCAAGGCGATTTCCCCGCAGCGGGATTGGGCCGCCGCATGGCTGCAATCTTCTACGACTTGCTGCTGTGCGTGGCGCTGCTGATGGTCACCACTTTCATCTACAAACTGATCTGGATGGCTCTGGTGGGCGAAGCACATTTGCGTGCGCTGTCCGAAGCCGGCTCGCTGGACGGCGATCCGCTGCTATCGACCATTCTGTTGTTCGTGCTGTTTGGCTTTTTTGCCAAATTCTGGACCCACGCCGGGCAAACCCTGGGCATGCAGGTTTGGGGAATTCGGGTGCAGAACGCCGACGGCACCGGCATCAGCCTGTGGCAGGCGCTGCTGCGATTTGTGGTGGCCATTGCGTCATGGCTCTGTGTCGGGCTCGGGTTCTTCTGGAGTCTGATCGACAAGCAGAAACGCAGTTGGCATGACCTGTATTCCGGCAGCCAACTGGTGCGGATTCCGAAGCAGAAGAGGTGAAACTCACGCCCCTGCAGGGGCCAACTCATTTGGCAAGACGACCAAGTACGTTCATCCCGCACTGGCCCCTCGCGAATAAATTCGCCCCTGCAGAAGACGGAGGAGTCGCCCACAAAAAAGCCGACCCTGAGGTCGGCTTTTCATTGCGCTTGAACGTCAACCCGCTCGGCGCAGCAGCCAGATCCCCGCCAGCGCGCAGATTCCTGCAGGCACCAGCACGGCGAACAGCGGCGAGAAGCCGAACACCAGGCTCGAAGGCCCTAGCAGATCCTGAGCGATACGGAAGGTGAAACCCACCAGCACACCGGTAAATACCCGCTGCCCCAACGTCACCGAGCGCAGCGGCCCGAAGATGAAGGAAATGGCCATCAACACCAGCGCGACCGTCACCAGCGGCTGCAAAATCTTGGTCCAGAACGCCAGCCAGTAACGGCCGTTGTTCAGGCCTTGATCCGCCAGATAGTGCGCATAGCCCCACAGTCCCGTCATCGACAGCGACTCCGGCGGCAGCACCACCGTACTCAACAACTGCGGGCTGAGCGCGACGTTCCAGCGCTCTTCGGGCGTGTTGACAACTTCTGTGCGATCACCGTGGAACACCGTGGTCGTGACATCTTTAAGTAGCCAGTGGTCGGTGTTGAAGTTTGCCTGTTTAGCAAAGCTGGCGGTCTGCATGTGTCGCTGATCGTCGAAGTGATAGCGCGTCACGCCGTACAGCAAACCGTTCGGTTGCACGGTGTTGATGTGGATGAACTCCTCACCCTGACGGTGCCAGAGACCGTGGCGCGCACTTTGTGCATCCCCGCTGCCCTGGGCCAGCGAACGTGCCGCCTGGGCCTGAGCCTCGGTGGCGGGCGCGACATACTCGCCCACCAGCAAGCCTGCAACCATCAGCACCAGCATCGGCTTCATGACCGCCCACACGATACGGCCGATGGACACGCCAGCGGCCCGCATGATCGTCAACTCACTGCTGCTGGCAAGACCGCCGAGGCCGATCAGGCAGCCGATCAGCGCCGCCATTGGCAGCATGTCGTAAAGACGGCGCGGGGCCGTCATCAACACGAAGCTGCCCGCATCCCAGAAGGTGTAGGTGTCACTGATGTCAGCGATTTCATCGATGAAGGCAAACAGCGAAGCCAGCCCGAGGATAATGCCCAGTACGGCAAGAATCGCGACGAAGACGCTTTTGCCGATGTAGCGATCGAGCTTAACCATGAGCCACCCCCGACACGCTGCGGCGACTCTTGATCTTCAAGCGCAATGGCTCCCAGTACAGCAACACCAGACCAATCGCCAGGAAGATGAGGTGAACCCACCACAGCCCCAATGCCTGAGGAATCTTGCCTCTTTCCAGCGCACCCCGGGCGGCAATAAGAATGGTCAGATAGGCCATGTACAGCAGAATGGCGGGCAGTAATTTGAGGAAGCGGCCTTGACGAGGATTGACCCGCGCCAGCGGCACTGCCATCAGCGTGACGATGAACACCAGAATCGGTAGCGAGACACGCCACTGCAATTCAGCCCGATTGCGCGGCGAATCCTCGCCCGTCAGCAACTCGCTGGTCGGAATCGCATCGCGGTCGGTGACTTCGTCGCTGATGTCAGGCTTTGGCAGCAAGGCGCCGTAGGTGTCGTACTTGATTGCCCGGTAATTGGCTTCACCCGGATTACCGTCGTAGCGATAGCCGTTTTCCAGAATGAGGTAGCGACTGCCGTCGTTCCTGACTTCCTGGTGGCCTTTTTCGGCGACCAGAACAGTGATCCCGCGATCCTTGGACTGATCCGAGGACATGCGCTTCTCGGAAATGAACACGCCGCCCAGGTTCACGCGGTCATCGGACAATTGCTCGGTGTAGGTCACTCGCGTGCCGTCGCGCAATGCCTGAAAACGGCCTGGCACCAGCGTGTCGAATTCGGTCATGGCGTCCTGCTTGTTGATCAGCAGGGAAAACTGCGTAGCGCCCTGGGGCGCGAGGCTGAAGCTCAACCAGGCCACCAACAGCGACACCAGTGCAGCCGGTGCCAAGGTAATAACCAGCAGACGTTGCTGGCTCATGCCGGTGGCAGCCAGAACGGTCATTTCGCTTTCGAGGTACAGACGGCCGTACGCCAGGAGAATCCCCAGGAACAGCCCCAGTGGCAGAATCAGTTGCAGGAAACCCGGCAGCCGAAAGCCCATGATCAGAAACAACACCCCCGGATCCAGGGCGCCGGAAGCCGCTTGGGCAAGGTATTTGATGAAGCGTCCGCTCATGATGATTACCAGCAACACGGCGCTCACAGCGCTCAAGGTAACCAGCACTTCTCGGGACAGGTAACGGAAGACAATCAAACCAGACACTCCAGGGTTGTCAGGCTCAGGCAGCCTGACAAGGAAATGGATCAGCCAGGGCGCTCGCCAGGACGAACGACCAAAAAAATATGCGGCATTATCCTGTGATTGGGTGTGTCTGTCACTGCGCGCGCCGGATACTTCTCACATCCCGGTCATACGCGCGTATTAACGGGGTTGTCATCCGTCCTCCCGCAGGGTCAAACTGCGGGCCTTACCGCTGGCATGACGATCCCAGACACCTGAGCCATGCCACGCCGCGCAGTCTTTTTTGCGATAACCCACAGTTTATTCGGGGACCCCGACATGGAATTGGTTGTTAAAAGCGTCAGCCCAGAAACCTTGAAAACCGCCACCCTGGTGGTGGCCGTTGGCGAAGGCCGCGCGCTCAGCGATGCCGCTAAAAATGTCGATAGCCTCAGCGGCGGTGCGATCAGCGCCGTTCTCAAGCGCGGCGACCTGGCCGGTAAAGTCGGTCAAAGCCTGTTGCTGCACAGCCTGCCTAATCTCAAAGCCGAGCGCGTATTGCTGGTGGGTACCGGTAAAGAAGCCGAGCTGACTGATCGCCAATTCCGCAAAATCATCAGCGGCGTGCTGTCGACCCTCAAGGGCCTTGGCGGCACTGACGCCACCTTCGCGCTGGACCACCTGAACGTCAAGAATCGAGATCTGTATGGAAAAAATCGCCTGTTGGTCGAAACCCTGGCCGATGGCGAGTACGTTTTTGATCGTTTCAAAAGCCAGAAGGCCGACCCGCGCGCACTGAAAAAAGTCACGCTACTGACCGACAAGGTCAATGTGGCTGACATCGAACGCGCCGCAACTCATGCCCTGGCCATCGCCAAAGGCATGGCATTCACCCGTGATCTGGGCAACATGCCGCCAAACCTGTGCCACCCTACTTATCTGGGCGAAGAAGCCAAGGCGCTGGGCAAGCAATTCAAGCATCTGAAAGTCGACGTCCTCGACGAGAAGAAAATCGCCGATCTGGGCATGGGTTCGTTCCTAGCCGTGGCTCAAGGCAGCGCCCAGCCACCGCGCCTGATCGTGATGAACTACGGCGGTGGCAAGAAGGCCGACAAGCCGTTCGTGCTGGTCGGTAAGGGCATCACCTTCGATACCGGCGGCATCAGCATCAAACCTGCAGCCGGCATGGACGAGATGAAGTTCGACATGTGCGGCGCCGCCAGCGTGTTCGGCACTCTGCGCGCCGTACTTGAACTGCAACTGCCGATCAATCTGGTGTGCATCCTGGCCTGCGCCGAGAACATGCCGAGCGGCACTGCGACCCGTCCGGGCGACATCGTCAAGACCATGAGCGGCCAGACCGTTGAAATCCTCAACACTGACGCCGAAGGCCGTCTGGTGCTGTGCGACGCGCTGACCTACGCCGAACGCTTTAAACCACAGGCGGTGATCGACATCGCGACCCTGACCGGCGCTTGCGTTGTGGCCTTGGGCGGTCACACGTCAGGCCTGCTGGGCAACAACGACGGTTTGATCAATCAGTTGCTGGACGCTGGCAAAAAGGCTGACGATCGCGCCTGGCAGTTGCCATTGTTCGACGAGTACCAGGAGCAGCTGGACAGCCCGTTTGCCGACATCGCCAACATCGGCGGCCCGAAAGGCGGCACCATCACAGCGGCCTGTTTCCTGTCGCGCTTCGCCAAGGCCTACGAGTGGGCGCACCTGGACATCGCCGGCACTGCATGGCTGAGCGGCGGCAAGGAAAAGGGCGCCACTGGCCGTCCGGTTCCGCTGTTGACCCAATACCTGCTTGACCGCGCAGGCGCCTGAAGCGTCGCGAAACGTGCCGGACTGCCCGGCACGTTTCACGCCCCGGAGCTTTCATGACCCAAGTCGATTTCTACATCCTGCCCAGCGCCGACCCGATTGCGCGGCTGGATTTCGCCTGCAAGCTCACCGACAAAGCCTGGCGCCTTGGCCACAAGGTTTATCTGCACTGCAGCGATGCGGCTCAACGTGAAGACCTGGACGCCCGGTTGTGGCGATTCAAGGGCGAAACTTTCGTGCCCCATGGCGAAGCCGAAGATGACCTGGACGCGCCTGTTGCGCTGGGGCTGGGCGACGACCCCGGTCAGCATCAGGATCTGTTGGTCAATCTGGACCTGAGCATTCCGGACTTTTTCAAGCGTTTCGCCCGAGTGGCGGAAATCGTGGTGGAAGATCCGGCCATTAAACTAGCCGCACGGACGAATTTTCGCTTCTACCGTGAACAAGGCTATCCTCTGCAAGATCACCGACTGCAGCGTCTTTGAGCACACGATGGACAATTCAAAACACCTGAAAGCCCCGACAGATCTGCTGGACGATCTCGAGTCGATCCGCCAGCTGCTTGGCGATGACTCCGCACAACCGCCATTGTTGACCGAAACGGCGGCTGACGAAGGCCAGATCCCACTGCTGTTCGACGTGGTGAGCGGCAAAGTGATTGCCGCTGACGTTCCTGACGACGTGGATGAAGCCGACATTCCGACGCTGATTGCCGAACCCTCGCACTCCCATGCCGAGACTGCCGCGGCAGCCAACCCTGACACCCTCCTGCATCTGGACAACGAATTGCGCGCCGCTGCGCAGTTGATCCTGCAAGACGTGATCGACGATTTCGCACCGCATATCGAAAACGAGATAAAGCGCCGGCTGGATGCGCGGATGGAGCGGCTGTTGAGTCAGTACACAAACTGAGGCCCGCACATTCTCGTGGGAGCGGACTTGTCCGCGAAGAGGCCCGTACAGTCGATACATCTTCGTCGTCTGTGCCGAAGCCTTCGCGGACAAGTCCGCTCCCACGTCGGATTTGAGGCGCCGTCGTGATTCTGGTCTAACGCATAACCTTAACGCCTCAAACACTTCCTCTCCCCGCACCACCGCCCGTAGCTTGCGCCTTGCCGCTTGTGGCTTGCATCCAGCCCTGCCGCTATACTTGCCGGCTTTCCCGAATTAATGCCAATTAGGTTCCCGCCCCGCATGGACAAGACCTACCAGCCGCACGCCATCGAAACTTCCTGGTACCAGACCTGGGAGTCCGAAAACTACTTCGCTCCGCAAGGCGCGGGCGACTCGTACACCATCATGATTCCGCCGCCGAACGTCACCGGCAGCCTGCACATGGGCCACGGCTTCAACAACGCGATCATGGACGCCCTGATCCGCTTCCGCCGCATGCAGGGTCGCAACACCCTGTGGCAGCCGGGCACCGACCACGCCGGTATCGCTACGCAAATGCTGGTGGAGCGTCAGATCGAGGCCCAAGGCTTGAGCCGTCACGACCTGGGTCGCGATAAATTCCTCGAAAAAATCTGGGAGTGGAAGGATCAGTCCGGCGGCAACATCAGCCGCCAGATTCGCCGCCTGGGTTCATCCGTGGACTGGAGCCGTGAGCGCTTCACCATGGACGACGGTCTGTCCGAGGCCGTCAAAGAAGCCTTCGTGCGCCTGCATGAAGACGGCCTGATCTACCGCGGCAAGCGTCTGGTGAACTGGGACACCAAACTGCACACCGCCATTTCCGACCTCGAGGTGGAAAACCACGACGAGAAAGGCCACCTGTGGAACCTGCGTTATCCACTGGCTGACGGCGCGAAAACCGCCGACGGCCTGGATTACCTGATCGTTGCCACCACCCGCCCGGAAACCATGCTCGGTGACGCTGCCGTTGCGGTGAACCCGTCGGACGAGCGCTACAAAGCCCTGATCGGCACGTTCGTCGAGCTGCCACTGGTTGGCCGTCGCATCCCGATCATCGCCGACGATTACTGCGACCCTGAATTCGGCACCGGCTGTGTGAAAATTACCCCGGCCCACGATTTCAACGACTATGAAGTCGGCAAGCGCCACAACCTGCCGCTGCTGAACATCTTCGACAAAAACGCCCACGTACTTGCGGCCGCGCAGGTGTTCAACCTCGACGGCACCTTGAACGAAAGCGTAGACGGCACCCTGCCCGCTCAATACGCAGGGCTGGATCGCTTCGAAGCACGCAAGCAGATCGTCGCGGCATTCGATGAGTTGGGCCTGCTGGTCAGCGTTGACGACCACGCCCTGAAAGTCCCGAAAGGCGACCGTTCCGGCACCATCATCGAGCCGTGGTTGACAGACCAGTGGTACGTCTCCACCAAGCCATTGGCCGAGCCTGCGATTACCGCCGTTGAAGACGGCCGCATCGCGTTCGTGCCCAAGCAATACGAAAACATGTACTTCTCCTGGATGCGCGACATCCAGGATTGGTGCATCAGCCGTCAGCTCTGGTGGGGCCACCGCATTCCGGCCTGGTACGACGAGTCCGGCAAGGTCTACGTCGGCCGCGACGAAGCCCAAGTGCGCACCAAGCACAACCTGGGGCCCGACGTTTTGCTGCAACAGGACAACGACGTGCTCGACACCTGGTTCAGCTCGGGCCTGTGGACGTTCTCCACCCTCGGCTGGCCAGAGAAAACCAAAGCGCTGGAAACCTTCCACTCCACCGATGTGCTGGTCACAGGCTTCGACATCATTTTCTTCTGGGTCGCCCGGATGATCATGCTGACCATGCACCTGGTAAAGAACGAGGACGGCACACCGCAAGTACCGTTCAAGACCGTTTACGTGCACGGCCTGGTCCGCGATGGCCAGGGCCAGAAGATGTCCAAATCCAAGGGCAACGTGCTTGACCCGCTGGACATCATCGACGGTATCGAACTCGAAGATCTGGTCGCCAAGCGCACCTCGGGCATGATGCAGCCCAAACTGGCGAAGAAGATCGAGAAGCAGACCCGCGACGAATTCGCCGACGGCATCGCCAGCTACGGCACCGATGCGCTGCGCTTTACGTTCTGCTCGCTGGCGTCCACCGGTCGCGACATCAAGTTCGACATGGGCCGCGTCGAGGGCTATCGCAATTTCTGCAACAAGATCTGGAACGCTGCGCGTTACGTGCTGGACAAGGGCGAGGACTGCGGCCAGAACGGCGAAGCTTTTGAGCTGACGCTACCGGATCGCTGGATCATCTCCCAGCTGCAACGCACCGAAGCCGAAGTCACGCGCCAACTGGATCAATTCCGCTTCGACCTCGCCGCGCAGGCGCTGTACGAGTTCATCTGGAACCAGTACTGCGACTGGTATCTGGAGCTGTCCAAACCCGTGCTGTGGGACGAAAACGCACCCGTCGAACGTCAGCGCGGCACCCGTCGCACGCTGGTGCGGGTGCTGGAAGTGGCCCTGCGTCTGGCGCATCCGTTCATGCCGTTCATCACCGAAGAAATCTGGCAGCGCCTCGCGCCGCTGGCCGGTGCCGAAGGCAAGACGATCATGCTGCAACCGTGGCCGGTGGCCAACGAGGCGCGCATCGATGAGGGCGCCGAAAACGACATCGAATGGCTCAAGGGTCTGATGCTCGGCGTCCGCAACATCCGTGGCGAAATGAACATCGGCCCCGGCAAGCCGCTGACCTTGTTCCTCAAGAATGTGAGCGCAGAAGATCAGCGTCGTTTGACCGAGAACGATGCGCTGCTGAAAAAACTGGCCAAGCTGGAATCGATCACGATTCTGGCCGACGGCGCCGAAGCACCTTTGTCCGCTACCGCGTTGGTGGGCGAGATGGAAGTGTTGGTGCCGATGGCAGGGCTGATTGACAAGGACGCCGAACTGGCTCGCCTGGACAAGGAAATCCTGCGTCTGCAAGGCGAAGTGCAGCGTGTGGGCGGCAAGTTGTCCAACGCAGCGTTCGTGGACAAGGCGCCGCCGGAAGTCATCGCCAAGGAACGCGCCAAGCTGACCGAAGCCGAACAGGCACTGGGCAAGCTGGCCGAGCAACACGCGCGGATTGCCAGTTTGTAGAAATGGCAATCGATTGAGAAAGGGAGGCCTGCAACGGCCTCCCTTTTTTGTCACGCACGACCTGTAGGAGCTGCCGAAGGTTACGGGGCTGCGATCGCGACCTAAATCGCAGCCTCGTAACCTTCGGCAGCTCCTACAGGGATTTGCGCATACCGTAGAGTCGGATTCAAATGACAAGTCCTGATACCCCCAAGCCACCCCGCAAAAAGCCCAAACCCGCTCAACCGGCCAAACCCGCCGCGGCGCGGGAAAAGGCCAGCCTGCATCCGCGCAATCGCCATCAGGGTCATTACGACTTTCCCAAGCTCATCAAGAGCAGCCCGGAGCTGGGCAAGTTCGTGGTGATCAATCCTTACGGTAAGGAGAGCATCGACTTCGCCAACCCGGCTGCCGTTCGCGTGTTCAACCGGGCGCTGCTCAAGTCCTTCTACGGCATCGCCCATTGGGACATCCCGGCTGATTACCTGTGCCCGCCGATCCCGGGGCGCGCTGATTACCTGCACTTTCTCGCCGACCTGCTGGCCGACCATAACGATGGCGTGATCCCGCGGGGGGCTTTGATCCAGGCCCTGGATGTCGGCACGGGTGCCAACTGCGTGTACCCGCTGATCGGTCACAGCGAATATGGCTGGGGGTTTGTTGGCACTGACATCGACAGCGTTGCAGTGGCGGCTGCCACGGCAATCATCAAGTCCAACGGGCTGGGCAAGGCTGTGAACCTGCGCCAACAGAAGGATCGCAAGCTGATCCTGCTGAAGGTCCTGAACGAGGACGAACGTTTTGACGTGAGCCTGTGCAATCCGCCCTTCCACGCCTCCGCTGACGAGGCCTTGCGCGGCAGTGAGCGCAAATGGCGTGCGTTGGGCAAGGCTGACCCCAAGCGCAAGCTCCCGGTATTGAATTTCGGTGGGCAAGCGGCGGAATTGTGGTGCGAAGGGGGCGAGTCGCGCTTTGTCACGCAGTTGATCAACGAGAGCGCACAAGTGCCGCAACAGGTGCTGTGGTTCAGCACACTGGTGTCAAAGGCATCGAATTTGCCGTTGATCCAGAGCACGCTGAAGAAGGCGGGCGTGGTCGAAAGTCAGGTAGTGGAGATGTCCCAGGGGCAGAAGCAAAGCCGATTCGTTGCCTGGACGTTTCATGACAAGGCGCAGCAAGCGGCCTGGCGTGCGCAGCGCTGGGTCTGAGGAGGACTTGTTGGAGCGAGGCTTGCCCGCGAAGCTCATTACGCGGTGTACTGGATAAACCGCGTCGCCAACTTCGCGGGCAAGCCTCGCTCCAACAAAGCCCCAGATATTCCCACCCACAAAAAAACCGTGCCCGGATCACTCCGTTGCACGGCCTTCTACAGCAAGCGTTATCGCTTACTTGTTGATCGAGTCGCTCAGCACTTTAGCTGGAACGAACTTGACCACTTTCTTGGCGGCGATTTCGATGGCGGCGCCAGTCGAAGGGTTGCGGCCAGTGCGAGCTGGACGCTCGGTGACTTTCAGTTTGCCGATGCCTGGCAGCGTGATTTCAGCGCCGTTTTCCAGTTGGTCAGCAACGATTTGGCCCAATTGCTCAAGAGCATTACGCGCGGTGGTTTTTGGCGCGTCGATAGCTTCTGCGATATCGGCGATCAATTGGTCTTTAGTCAGAGCCATGGTGGTGTTCCTTCCCTATCAAATTCATATGGTTTGCAGAGTGTGTTCTGGCGCGAAATGTAGATGCCGAATTCGACCTTTGGTTCGCCCAAAAGGCCCACAAACTGCGTGCTTGGCGCGCTTCAGTGCGCAAGACCGGGCAAAACTAGCACAGAGCTAAGTAAATATCCGCCCCTACCTACCCATTTGGTCAGCTTTATCACATTCAGCACTGCAAATAGCGCCGAACAACCCCCGAGACCACTGTTTGCGGCCTGATTCGGGCGTTCCCGGCGGCAGGTGCGGTACACTTGCCGACTTTCGACTGGGCCCTGCGCTCACCCGTTCAGTTTCATTTCCACTGCCGAGGAATCCATGCCGATCCGTCATGCCATCGTTCACCTGATCGACAAGAAACCTGACGGTACGCCCGCAGTTCTTCATGCACGCGACTCTGAACTCGCTGAGTCCCAAGCCATCGAGAATATGCTGGCGGACCTCAACGAGAGCTACAACGCCAAGCAAGGCAAAGCCTGGGGGCTGTTTCACGCCGAATCCGGTGCTCATCCCTTCAGCGGCTGGCTCAAGGAGTATCTGGACGCAGGCAAGGACTTCACTGCCTTCAGCCGCACTGCCGTCGAGCATCTGCAAAAGCTGATGGAAGAGTCGAACCTGTCGGTAGGCGGCCACGTGCTGTTCGCCCATTACCAACAAGGCATGACCGAATACCTGGCCATCGCGCTGCTGCATCACAGCGAGGGCGTAGCGGTAAACGAAGCGCTGGACGTCACGCCGTCGCGTCATCTGGACCTCGGCCAACTGCATCTCGCCGCGCGGATCAACATTTCCGAGTGGCAGAACAACAAGACGTCCAAGCAGTACATCTCCTTCATCAAGGGCAAGAACGGCAAGAAGGTCTCCGAGTACTTTCGTGACTTCATCGGTTGCCAGGAAGGCGTCGACGGCCCCGGCGAAACCCGCACCCTGCTCAAAGCGTTCAGCGACTTCGTTGAAAGCGAAGACCTGCCCGAAGACTCGGCCCGCGAGAAGACCAAAACCCTGGTCGATTACGCCAGCAGCCAGAGCAAAATGGGCGAGCCCATGGGGCTGGAAGAACTCTCCGGCCTGATCAACGAAGAACGCCCGCGCGCGTTCTACGATCACATCCGCAACAAGGATTACGGCCTGTCGCCGGAAATCCCGGCTGACAAGCGCACCCTTAACCAGTTCCGGCGCTTTACCGGCCGCGCCGAAGGCTTATCCATCAGCTTTGAAGCGCATCTGTTGGGCGACAAGATTGAGTACGATGAAGCCGCTGGAACGCTGATTATCAAGGGTTTGCCCACGCAATTGACCGATCAGCTAAAGCGGCGTTGATGGAAGAAGAGAGTCGACTTGGCAGCGTGATCAAGTGGACTCTCTCCGTACATCTAAGGGTACGCTACCTGATCTGCAGCGATACATTGGAACCGGCTCGCTGCGGGGGCTGAGAAATCAAGTTTGAGTATTGGCACTCGCCTGCCAGATGCAGAGAGTTTGAGCTGGAAGGTTTGGGCGTCTGCCAAGGACCCACCGCGATGGGACTGGTAATAAAAGGCCGTTATCCCTTTGCGAACTCGCTCCGTATATTCTGATTGATCCGATTGATGACCTCCGTTACGAAACATCAACTCATTCCAAGAGCTCTGGCCACTAAAGTTTTTCCTCGAGGCAATCATATTCCGCCAACCTTGAGGGTTATCGGCGTTCCAGGAGCACTGATTGTAATTGACCTGACCGTGCCGCCGAAAATAATCGTCCCATTGTGCGGAATTAGTATACTTCAGAAGATTATCACAACTTCCCCATGGATAATCCGCAATAGGTGAACCGACTTCGCCCCCTTCAAAATCGCATCCAAAATACCCTCTTTTCGTAGTTCTCGTTGTCCAGGCGTCAAATGGATAGATACACTTAAACTGAGCCAGCCCATAAGTATCGGGAACTGTTCCTGCTGCAACATCCGCCAAGCTCAATAAAATAAATCCCGCTTTATGGTACAAATTATTGGTATCAACGTCGTGTCTAATCCATGAAAAAGAGGTCGCTCTAAGTTCCAAAGCTTGAGTGCTTGGCACCCAGGGATCAAAATTTCCATTATCAACACCGCGTACAACAACACCCGTGCACCAATAATAACCTCGGACCTGACCCGTACCGTATTGAATACACGAATCCGTATTTTCGTTGTAGTTTTTATTGAACAGCGCAGCGATACCGGGGCCGTCACTCAGCGCGATTTTTGCGGAAGCACTCGAGACTTTACTCACGGTCGATAGTCCCGTGCTTTCCGCTCCAGTATTAGCTGACCTGCCGGGCAAATCAATCAAGGGTGATTGAGAGTGGCAGCCTAGCACCAGACTCAAAACGCCTGCAAACATAAGCAATTTAAAATCCATTTTTTCCGCTCCATGATAACAAATGCCATTAGCACCCAACGCTAAACTTCTGCAATACGCTAAACGCTCTTCCTTTACTTAGCAAAGCACAGCTTTAGAGAAATGAACCCCGCAAAATAGCGCTTTTTTAAATCGTTTCGCGATCAAATAACGAACGTTGATTGCGAATCGCGATGATCAGTTTTATGTAATCAAGTTGTTTTCTTGCAAGCTGACGTGTAAAAAGACGTCATCCTCTATCAGCTACGTGTATACCGCCCGCACACAGGAATTCTGATGCTATTTGGAGTCTTCAAAAAATTCGCGGTGATCATGTTCGTGGTGGTCGTCTACCAGAACTGGGGCAAGATCGAGAATTTTGTTTACCCCTCCTCTGCTGTTACCGCGCAGGTTCAGGCCAACGCGAAGGTTACGCTCTACGCCACAGACTGGTGCGGCTACTGCAAACAGACGCGACGGTTTCTGGACAGCAAAGGCATTCCGTACAGCGAGTTCGATATCGAAAAATCAGCCGAAGGGCGCAAGGCTTACGAAGCGCTGGGGGGACGCGGCATCCCGCTGATCGATGTAAACGGCACATTGATCAGGGGATTCAGTGAAGAGGCAATACTCGCAGCATTAAAGTAAGTGGGCTGATTGTTAGGGATAGACCCCGAGAAGCTGATCTTCGGTCCGGAACTGGAAACGCTGAGCGGCAGCGGCCGCAAAGTCGAGCCGAAGTACGGGTACGCGCTTACCGGTGGCCGCCATTTTTCGCTGAAATATCTGGGCGATAGAAAGTGAGTTAGCCCTGGCGGGATCGTAGAAGAAAGCGACGATCCACTTACGCATTCCTTCCGTTACGCTTTCATGGCCAGCAGGACCCCAGTTATATATAAGCACCTCATTCCATGAACTTTGCCCTGTAAAATTATTATGTGACGCAATCATTTTTTCCCAGCCTGTCGTACTGTCGGCATTCCATGAGCATTGTTTATAGTTGATCTGGCCAGCGTCGCGAAAATATTTGTCCCACTGTGAAGCAAGCGTGAAGCCTAGCCTATTATCACAACTACCCCAAGGTTGATCCATAAGAGGAGTCCCCAACCCCGTACCCTCCAAATCACAGCCATCATAGTTTCTATTCATGGTTCTGGTGGTCCAGGCATCAAATGGAAAGACGCACTTTACGAATGTATTTCTGGTTATTCCAAAACGCGGAAATTCGGGTCCATACACTGCTTCCGCTAAAATATCCGCAGGATTCAGCAGGATAAAACCTGCAGACTTAAAAAAGCCCGCTGTATTCAAATCATGTCGTATCCATGAAAAGGAGGTAGCATGTAATTGCAAAGCAGTAGGGCTGGCCTCCCACGGATTAAAGTCGCCATTATCGGTAGTGCGTAACAGCACCCCGGTGCAGAAATAGTAACCACGCGGAGTTTTGGATTCGTAGTCTATACAGGATGTCGTATCTTCATTGTAATTTTTATTAAGCAAACTCGCGATCCCGGGACCATCACTCAGCAACATACGTGACGTGGCGCGCCCGCTAGTACCCACATCCAACGCGCCCTGCCCTTTTATTTCGAGCTGCTCTATTGTGTTTTTGCCAGTGTTTTCCGCCGTTGTGTTTTCTACCCGGCTGGGCGCATCAATCAGCGGTGATTGAGAGTGGCAGCCTAGCACCAGACTCAAAACGCCTGCAAACATGAGCAATTTAAAATCCATTTTTTCCGCTCCATGATAACAAATGCCAATAGCACTCAACGCTAAGCTTCTGCAATACGCTGAACGCTCTTTCTTTACTTAGCAAAGCACAGCTTTAAAAAAAACGAACCCGGCAAGATGGCTCTTTTTAAATCGTTTCACGATCAAATCACGAACGTTGATTTCGAATCGCGATTACCAGGTTTATCTAATTAATTTGTTTTCTTGCAATCTGACGTGTTAAGGCGTCACCCCCTCTCACCTACGTGTAGAACGCTTGCACACAGGTATTCTGATGCTATTTGGAGTATTCAAAAAATTCGCGGTGATCATGCTCGTGGTCGTCGTCTACCAGAACTGGGGCAAGATAGAGAATTTTGTTTCCCCCTCCTCTGCTGTTACCGCGCAGGTCAGCCGAGGACCGCAGAGCGTACGAGGCACTTGGTAGACGGGGGATCCCCTTATTGACGCGAATGGAACGTTGATCAGAGGATTCAGTGAGGACGCGATTCTCGCGGCGTTGAAGTGAGGTCGTCCATGGATTGAAAGCTACAGCTCCTTACAACGCGAAGCCGGGATGAACTGAAACTGCCATAAGATCTCTTCGCAGCGGTTCAGCACGGCACAAACCGCTAAGATTTTCTCGAAATAAAAAAATACCTACCTCGTTAAAAAAGATGCGTTGAGCATTACTCCGCGATAATAAAACCCATTGTTATTTCGAAAGGTAGTTAAAAAACCAATCTCACTTATTTTTTTAGTATTTATACTCACCACTTGCCCTAACAGTATTTGACAAACATCCCTAGGGAGACTGCACTCATACAGAGCCAAGGAGGGACAAACATGAAAAATAAACACTTAATCTCAATAGCAATGGGCTTATTGCTATTGGGCTGCACAAAAGAAAATATCGAAACTACCCCCACACCAAACAGTGTTGCACTAACCGCCTCCACTGAGCTTCATGACGGAAACGCCAGTCCTCCCTACCCGCCAGAGGAAGGGTTTAGCTTATTTAATAAGAATTACAATGACAGCGCAACGGCATGTAAACCAGGTGAAGATTTATTCATATGCACTGGCGTTTTTCTGCGAACCGTGGACAACGGTAATTTCAACCCTTGGGAGTCAAGCCCCAGCGCGATAGCACTGGGCTCTTCGTCATTCACTATTGAAAGCAAATACAGAGCTGAAGCTGTCCACCAGCTGGGACATGGTTAGGGCATACAAACGATGCGCAGTAGCGTCTCTGAAAAGCCACGTCCCAAGATACTCATGCATTAATTATTTACACCCACGACAACTGGATTTTTAGCATTACTCTTTGAAGCCAATACAGCGAAGCCGGAACAAAATGATTGCCACTCGAGGACTTTATATACGCACTGAAAATATAGTTGGCGCTTAACAAAACCAAAAAGCTGTCATGCATGACCATAGAAGGCACCCGCAACAAATTAAAGATCGAGATGGATTTCCGATTTCCTAACTACTAAGGAGCTACACATGAAATGGCATCCAAACACACTTATTACAATTGCACTGTGCGGACTTCTGGCATCGTGCTCCACCGATACCCGCACCCTGACCATTGATGATAGATCTGCCAGCGCAGTGCCATCGACCCACCAAACCCAGGCAATCATGCCGGCAGCGCAGTTGCAAAAGCCGGATCAAGTACTCGCTGAAGTCATGAAAAATTACCAGGAAACGACTACCAACTGTTTGGAGTATGGCTCGGGCAAACCGAGGGGCCACTATTACTGCAGCGGCGTGCTGGCACGCACGGTGGATGATGGAAACTTTAACCCTTGGATGTATGGTCCGACTGCGATTGCCATTGGCGCAACATCCTACTCGTGGCTAAGACAGGATGTGGTACAAACGCAACTTTATCATCCGGCAGGCTTTATATTGCGTAACCGTATCGACGCAGTTGCAAACAGCTTACCGGGCCTCGAAAGTGGATTTATATGCCTCTATCCGTTTGATGCGAACACTTCAACGGCCAATGGGCATCAGGGTTGCGGGTATCGGACCGCAAAGCTTCAGGAATATCCGCCCATTACTATCGATGACAGCAATTCGAAATATGCATGGGGCTCATGCGAAGGTCTCGGTATCACCACCGCGAAACAGTGGGACAATCACTTCCAAAACTCTGGCTACGACAGGGTCCGGCAATGCTCGTGGAATATAGACAGTCAACACGGCTGGAACAATATGATTGCTTCACGCGAGGATTTCCCCGCCCTTAACAGTATCTGGAACGAAATACTGCTCAACAACTATGGTGATGGTGGGCAAATGCCAAAATATATCGCAGCGTTCTTTTTCGATGTCAATAAAGCCGGAAGCCTTCAAATAGCTCGTACATTTCAGACCAAGATGAATAACGCGGGATATAACGCCCCTATTCTGAGGCTGAACTTTCAAGCCCCCATTGCCGCTCGGTTTACCTATAACGCTGCGGATCAAGCCGTGCCGCAGTAATATTCTTAGTGGGCATCGGCGCAGGTAAAAATGTGATCATCTGCATAGAACTCCCATTGCCAGCACAACCAATCGACCGCCCTGCCCCGGTTCAAGGGGCCAGGGCAGCGAGCTATCACATACCGCTGATCTGGAACCCAAACCGCGGAAAGTGCACATGGACGATGCCTGCCCGCTCGTCTTCGCGGCGCAGGATCAACTCCTCCCGCCCTGCAAACACCAATTCGCCCTCGACCCGATCAACCCCGTAGTCCACGGCGGAAATTGCAACGGGCTGGCCCGGTTTAAACCCGCTGGGGTCTTTGAAGTATTCGTCTGGCAGGGCAACCGGGGCGGCTGCATGTGCAGTCTCGATAGCGTCGCTTGAGGTCATCTCGCTGGACGCTCCATGGCCAAAGCCGATCACCCGCTTGTACCAGGTGGCGACGGCTGAATAGTCGTCGACCAGCCCCGAGGTGACTGGCGTCTGTTTAAGAAACCACAGGGTATGCGCCACCGAGAAGTCTGCGATCGAAGGTGCGCCGAACAGAAACTCGCCGCCACGCTCCAGTTGCGTTTGCAGTCGCGACATCAACGTCGGCCACTGATGCTGGGCTTGCTCAAGCGGGACACGGTTGGCACTGCCACCTGAGAACAACGCAGCGCGGTCGGCAATGAACGCTTTGACGGCTTCTGGCGGGACTTTGGCAAAACGCACGGCCAGGGATGCCGGCTGAAACACCAGGCTGACGGCATGCAGGAACATGACCGAATCGGCCCAGGCTGCAAAACTGGCGACCGTGAATTCCTGGCCTTCGGGATAGAACGTCGGGGTGGATTTCTCCTGCTCGAGCCTGCGGGCAATCATCGCGGTGTCGCAATAAATGTCCGCATCCACCTGCAGCACCGGCGTTTTGCGATAGCCGCCGGTCAACGCGGTCAGGTCGGGTTTGGGCATGATCGGGGGAATCGTCACCGAGCGCCATGAGAGCCCTTTGAAGCCAAGCATCAAGCGGGCCTTTTCGGCGAACAACGAGGTAGGGTAATGATGAAGGATCAGCTCTGACATGCTTCGGTCCGCCCGCAGGGTGAAAACCAGCAGCTTAACCGTGTCTGTGCAGACGGCCTACCCGCTCAGGCTGATGCCTGTTCATCACTCCCGTGGATAAACCCTTCAGTGCGCCACGCGCTGGCGGCTAACATTTCTTTGGCGCTCTTTCTGAGTTTTTTGATCAGTCGTTCCTGGCGCAGCGCGTCGCTCCTGTCGCGGCAAGCTTCGACATACACCAATGCAACGGCGGGGCTGGAATAGAAAAAGCGCGCCCCCTTGCCCTTTTGATGGGCAACGAAGCGACGCTCGGGATCATCGCTGATGCCGCAATACAACGATCCGTTGGCAGCGCGCACCAAGTACACGAACCAGTTTTTTGGCGGGTTCGACGGGCTGTCGGCGTCAGGCACGGAAAGGGAAGTATCGGACATGGCCAGCGACACATAAAAAGAGACCGGATTCTAGCAGAGCTAACGATGACACCTGCAACCACGCAAAACCAACCCTGCTATACAGGGTTGGTTTGTTTTGCGATGTCAAACGGCGCAAAGCAGATCAGTCGTTGTACTTCATGCCTTCCTGATAGGTAAGTTGTTTCATCAACTCTTGCTCACGCGTTTTTTGCTCCTCATCAAGGGCTTTGATACGAGCGAAGTAGGCGTCATTGAGTTCGGGAAACTCATCTTCCACCCGCGCCCTGTCACTGTCGAAAGTAGCCTTGAGCTCGGCAAACTCTGATGCGTAGGCTTCCCGCAGCCACGCGGACCAAAAATCCCGATTCACCACATTGGCAAAAAACGCCGGGCTGTCCTGGCTGGTCAGCACCAGCCCTTCGACAGTCTGCAGCTCATCGGCGGTCACTGCGGCGGCCGTCCGGTACAGCATGCGTGCAGGCGGCAGCGGCAGATCCAGTCGCTCGGCCAGTTGCAGACGATACGCCAATCGCACTTCGGCCTGGTCCCTGCCTCGCGCATTAAGGCGCGCCAACCGGTCCACCTCATCCAGACGGTAAAACCTGCGCATGAGGCGATACAGCGTCGGCCCTCGTTCGGCATCCGGAATATCACGCAACGAATCCAGAGCAAACACCTGGACCTCCATTTGGTTGAACTCCAGTCGCACACCATCGCCACAGGTGCGGCTGGCAATCGCTTCTTCGGCCATCGCGTTGAGCAGTTGGCGCAACTGCGGGTCTTTCGCCGCAGCACCCAGCACATGCCAAACGCGTTGAACCAGCGCTTCGCGCGCCCTGAGATAGTCAGCGGTTTCGCGCAATCGACCGATCAGAGACATAAGCATCGGCGCATCACCCGCCGCTGCAATCTGATCCCAGATCACCTGATAGCCGATGATTTCCTGCGCCGTGCCTTGAAGCCACCGTCTTACGTCTGCCGGCGTTGCGGCGTCAGCCCCGGTTGGTCCGTGACGATGAATGCTGGCGTCGGAGTCCGAGCCCGCATCAAGGTCGGAACCCGATTCATTGAGCGATTCACTCGATGACCATGCCCGCTCCGGCGCTAGCGCACGGATATCGTCCGGCAGGTCCATGTAGAAACTGAATGATCGGGAATTGCCATATTCGCTGACGTGAGCGGCGGTCATGCTCTCGCGAGACAACGGGTTGCCCTCAAGGGCTATTTCGGTGTGCGCTAACTCGTTGCGGCGGTTTCTGAGAATATCCTCCGGCAGCTCAGTCAGTTGGTTATGCGCAAGCGACAGCGAGTCGATACTGCCGGGTAGAAACCAGTTCAACCACTCAGGCCAGGTGCTGATGCCAACGTTGTCGAGAGTCAGGGATTCCCAATGGCGTTCGAGCACAGGCGAAAGCTCAATGGCGCCCAAACGATTGCCGCTCAGGTCCAGGATCCGAAGGTTGCTCAGGCTACTGAGGTACTCGATGGTTGCTTGATCGATCACCATGCCCTGATCCATCAAGGCCAGCGTTCGAAGGTTTGGCAGTGCGCTGAGGATGCGAGGCGGCGCGACCATGGGTGTCAGGTGCCCCATGACTTCCAGGGTCGTAAGGTCCTGGAATCTGGACAGAAACTGACTCAGCTGCTCGGCATCAGTGATGACATTTCGCAGCAAAAGCCCACTGACATTGCGATAGAACGTTGTCGGCAATCGCTGTGGAAATTCCGACAGCGCCATCGACTCGATCATGATCGGCCTCGATGCACGCCCTGCGACAGTACCGCGCCAGTGATCGAGTAATGAGTCGCCCATCGCCTGGCGTGTGCTGATGGCCTCAGCGCTCAGCGGTGCGCGCGATGTCGATGCTTCGGACCACTCGCGAAGTGCCGCCTGCAACTCTGCCTGTTCGCTCAGCAACGCATTGATCCGAGGTTGAAGCTCGGGCGCAAGAGCCGCTTCGATCCTGACCGCTCCGTTTTGTCCAGCCGTGCGCAGCCTGGCTTCGATCAGGTCAGCGCGCGACAGTCGGTTGCCTTGCAAGTGAATCAACGTCCTGCGCGGGGACGGTGTTTCGTGTAGCAGCGCATCGGGCACACTCGGAATTTGATTATCGGCCAGCGAGACTTCCTCAATATGCTCGGGGACCAATTCGGTCAACCATTCAGGCCAGCGCTCCAGGCCGATTCGATCCAGTCCCAGTCTGCGCAGGTTGAGGCTCACCGAGCCAGGGACCGGCGCGGCCAGGCTGAAATTACCGCTCAAATCCAGATCTTCCAGGCGTGACATCTGACCGAAGATATTCAGGTTCTCGGTGTTGATGTCCAACCCCTGGTTGATCAAGCTCAGAGCCCTTAGCTCAGGCAATTGAGTGGCAACAATGCGCGGCAGGTCATGAAATTCGGTGAAACTGAAACCCGAAGACACCGGCCTGCTGATCTCCAGCGCTGTGATTTCCCCAAACCGGCCAAGGAAGGTCCTCATTACATCGGAACCCCAATGCATGCCCGGAACCCATGCCCCGGGTTCAGCCGGTTGAATGTGTACATTAACAAGCTGCAGGCGCTCGACACGGGCATAGAAAAAAGCCGGCAGTTGCGCAGGAAAATCGGACAGCCGAACGGCCTCCAGGCGCAATGCGACATCGGCTGGAGTGCCTGGCAGACTCGTAGCCTGCCAATGCTGAAGAATCGCCCTGCCGATCTGCGTCCTGCCGTTCATCCGGGCTGGACTGGGGTCCAGTAGTTCGCTCGAGGCCATAGCCCATTGATCCAGACTGGTACGCATCGCCTGACGCTCATCCTGCAACACATCCAGACGCGCGTTGATATCAGCATTAGACATCCCCTCAAGACGCAGACTGGTCAACACGTCCTGGGCAGTGACATCGCTCAGTTCCAGCAAGCCGATACGGGCCAGCAAATGATCCTCACCAATAAACCCGGGCAGTCGCCCCATGCCACTGAGCGCATACCCCACACGCCCCTGTTTCATGCGTTCAGGTCTATTGAATTTCAGTCGACCATCGCGAATACCTAACAAGCGCGACGCTCGGGCGCGATCACCCGTAGCTAAAGCTGCAAGGGCCGAATTGAGTTGCGGGCCTTGGGACACATGAGGGAAACCCAGCGCTGCTCGATCTGCGTCTGGCAGCGCATGCAGAATAGAGGCGCACAGATTATTCCCCGCTGTCGGCACGCTGTTGAGTTCGTTGCCCTGTGCATCGAACGCCTGGTATTGGCCATTGGACTTGACCAGCACCTTGCGGACCGCGGCTTCAGGTGTACCGATGCTGTCGAGCAGGCTGCCATCGGACGAGCCGAGGCGCACTTCGAGGCGCACATGGTCGGACCAGCCCGGCAGTTTTTCCAGCAAATGCAAACTTAGAATCTCGGTATCCCCGTTGCTCACGGATTTCAGGTAAAAACCCTCGAACGCACGGTTAAGCCGTGTTTGCCGTTGCTGCCAGACGGCGGCCTCACTGACGCGAAGAGGGAGGTGACCATTGTCGGCCATCCGCGCCGTTTCCGTTGATGTCAGGGTGCTCGCCAAATCCTCGGCCACTGCGGTGGGTAAGCCGGGAAAATCTCGGCGAATCAGTTGCGCCATCGGATCGGACGACACTTCGCTGGCCTCGTACTGCTGCCGGAACTGCTCGGCTCGCTGCTTGGCACGCATTGCGCTTGCCGAATTGTCCAGAGCGGCATCCAGCTGAAAGCGTTTGATCGTATCGCGCAGTTGCCCGGGCGGAACGGCGCTCTCTACATGCACCTGGCGTAACAGCGGTTCGTCGACATCGACCACGCTGAGTATTTGCTCGGCGGACGACTCCGACAGTCCGGACACCGTATGCCCGAGGCGCTTGAACAACTTATCCTTCGACCACTGCTGCGGCCTCTCACCCTCATGCCGGAAAGCGCCCACACCGTTGTGTTCCAGAACAGGCGAAAACTGCGCGTCTGGATAGGGGTGTCTGAGCTGCCATTTGTTCAGGTCTTTTCGATGGATCACTTCGAACTGGCGTCCGTCAACAGTCAGGTACTTTTTCCCCTCGTGCTCAAACACTCCGCTGAGGTCAGTGCTCGCGCCATGCGGCACTTCGATGTTGACCTGGAAGGGCTCAAGATCGGGTTTCCAAAGACGGGTCTGACCATTGGCCAGCTTGATCGGCACCACCTGGCCGACAAAGTTATTACCCGTGAGCGGCGGCGGCTCGGGCGGCGCTGCACCGTGCGCCACTTTGCCCAATGCCACCATGAAGGCGATGTTGGCACCGGCGCTGACAAGATGATCGAACCCCTCCTCCACGTCGCCATAACTGAGGTCCTCAAGGCCGTGATACACCTCGCTGACCAATTCCACACCGGCATACACCATCATCAACTGCCCCAGAACAGGGACAAAGAATGACGCCACATTGGCGATGTTCATGCCCACGTCGAACCAGGCCTGAAGTCGCTCACGGCGGCTTTTCGCGTCTTCGTCTTCAGTGGGAACCGCCAGGAATCGAGCGTTGTCTTTGATCAACTCGATCTGCTGCTGGTACATCCTCTGGAACAGCTCGGTGTCGATCGGTGCGCTCTGCACACGCAGATCAGCGCGATGGTCAGGCGCGTTATGCCATAGCCCTTTGGTGAACCAACTGCCATCAACAGGTGCCAAGGGGAATAAGTGTCGGTTCAATTGACCAAAGAACTGCGCCCTTGCCCGCTCACCAATCAGACGCGCAAAAAAAGCCTGATACGCCTGACTCATCAATCGGCTGCGCAAGTCATCTTCCAGCTCGCTCAGCGTGGCGAACTCCTTGAACGGCGTGACGGGGTCCTGCGGCACGTACAGCACTAGCGGCACCTGCGTGAACGTCCAGGTTGCCAACGGCTTGATAATGACCACACGAGGTATTTCGACACCAAAAAGGGACACGGACTCGAACGCGACCGGCAAACCGTTGAACAGTGGACTGGCGCGTCGCGTCACCACTTCCAGCACTGCCGCGAGCGCCTGTTCACTGATGTGCTTGCGCAGCGCTGCGGCTCGGGCGTACAGCTCCATGTCAGCCAGATCGTTGGTAATGAAGATAGCGCGCGCGTTATGTCGGCCAGCATGGGGCGCGTCGCCCGGCAACGATGCCGGCTCCAGCACATCGTTGAGGTGGTCCTGATATTTCTTTCCGACATTGAGGTGTCGGCAGACGTCGGCAAACTGCTCGGGGCTGATGTTTTTCGGGTGCGGACCGTCAAGGCCTTTATTCACCGAGGCCGAGCGCAGAAAGCCGTCCTTGATGGACTCCGTGCGCTCGAAGTTGTGCAGCGCCGCTTCGAGCAAGGTCAGCTGGGTGGCCAAGCCTGTTGCACCGCTGGGCCTGAGGGTGGGATGAAACAGCGTATCGGTTTTGGGCTCAAGTCCCGGTCCAAAGCGTGCATCCAGGGCCTTTCGCAACAGCGGTTCGGCAAATTCGGACATGCCTTTGAGCGGTTTGAGCAGAGTCTTCAAGGCTTGGCGGGCGCTCTTGCTGACAAGCAGCGCGCGTCGATAATCCTGCTGTTGCTGCGCGGATGCGGCGCTAAACGCGGTGGGCAGATTATCGTGGATAACCCCAAGCACCGGGTCCTCGTCGAATTGTTGCTGCAATTTTTTGAGTGTTGGCGGCACGGATGCCGGGCCTGAGTGTGAAGGGGAGGACAGATGCGTCATCGCGCAATTTCCTTATTGCTGAAGAATAAGGAAATGACGTTACACAGCCGTTAGACGTGATCAGGCATATATAAATATCGGGTCCAAAAATGACCTGCACCAACCGCCAACGAACGTCAAACGCTGGCGATCGGCGCAGATGCTTATTCAGTCAAAGCCAAGCCCGACCTGGTTGGTCAATTGCCTGATCAGGTCCTTCTCTTTCTCCTGTTTCTGATCAAGCAGGCGTTTGGCCTGTTCCAGATACTCGTCGTTAAGCTCCGGGAACTCGTCCTCAAGGCGCAAACGCTGTTGATCAAAGGTCGCCTGCAATTGTTCAAACTGTGGCGCGTACGCCTCTCGAAGCCAGTCGGTCCAAAAGTCCCTTCCGGTTGCATAGTCCAGCAACCCCGGCCCGCCCTCGCCAGCCATGACACTGCCCTGAACGCCTGCCAGCTCCTCGGATGTCACCCCGGCGATGTTTCGGTACAACATGCTTGAAGGCGGGAGTGGCAGATCCAGCTGCTCGGCCAGCCCCAGCCGATAAGCCAGACGCACCTCGGCCTGATCCCGCCCCCTGGTATTCTCAACCGCCAGACGATCCACCTCGCTCAAGCGGTACAGCCGTCGCATCAGCCCATAAAGCGTGGGGCCTCGCTCGCTGTCAGGTGTATTTTGCAGCGAGCGACGGGTGAACACCTGGACTTCCATCTGGTTGAACTCCAGCCGCACGCCATCGGCGCAGGTCGGGTTGTGGATGTCTTCGTCCTGCGCCATGCCATTGAGCAGCGCGCGCAATTGGGGGTCCTGCTCGGCGGTCTCCAGTACATACCAGACACGAGGAGTCAGGGTAGCTCGCGCCCTGAGGAAATCTGCCGACTCGCGCAGACGGTCAACCAGAGCCATGAGTTGCGGGGCATCAGCGGCCGTTTCAAGACGCGCCCAGATCCCTCGACGCAAGGCCACCTCTTCCGCTGTGCCGGTCAGCCACGGTTCAACCAGCGGTGTTCGCGTAGTGACTGCGACGCGACCGTGACCGTGAAAGGGCGAATCTGGAGAGTTTTCCAGATCAGAGTCGGAGTCGGTATCAACACCGTCCCCCTCTCGCCATTCCACAGGCATCGCGCGTATGTCGTCAGGCAGGTCCATATAGAAACTGAAAGAAGTATTGTTCCCGTGGTCGCGGGCGTGCATCGCGATCATCGATTCCCGTGACAATGGATTACCTTCAAGTGAAATCTCCGTGTGGGAAAGTTCATTGCGGGGATTGTCCATGATCTCTGCAGGAAGCTCCGTCAGTTGATTGCGATTAAGTGACAACGAGTGGATATTGGCTGGCAGCAGCTCAGTGAGCCAGTCGGGCCAACTCATCATGCCCATGTTGTCCAGGGTCAGCGAATGCAGATAACGCTCCGCCAACAAGGTCGTGTCCGAAATGATCCCGAGTCTGTTGCCACTCACATTCAAATGCTGCAGTCGGGGAAGTCTGGCGTAAAAATCCATGGCGTTCTGATCGAGGATCATTCCCTGATCAGTGACGTCCAGCTCCCTGAGGTTCCCTAGCTCGGCCAACACCTGGGGCGGCGCAATCAACGCTGGCGAAAGCTCGACCAGCTCCAGACTGAGCACTTGGTCAAACCTGCGCAAGAACTCTTCCAGCTGTAACGACTCCACCCCTACCTCGCGCAAGGACAGGCTGCTCACATTGCGATAAAAGGTCTGCGGCAGCGAATGAGGAAAATCGGTCAGGGGAGAGCTTTCTATCACCACCGCCAGCGGCGCCCGCCCCGACACAGCTCGCGCCCAGTGAGTAACCAGGCGTTCACTGGTTTCTCGTCGGGCGTGCGCGAGATTTTCGTTCAGAGGCTCGCCTGCCCGGGGAGCCGCGACCCAGTCCTGCAACGCGCTTTGCAGCTCAGCCTGCTCGCTCAGGAGGGTATCTATGCGTGCCTGAAGCTCGGCAGGCGGCTCTATGTCGAAGCTGATGGCGCTGTGAGGCAGGGCTTCACCCAATCGCATCTCTATGAGAGCGCTGCGAGGCAACTGATTACCGCGCAGCGAAATGTGCGTCCGCGCAGGCACTTCGAAATCGTTGCTCACCAATCGCTCAGGTATCACGGAAATACGGTTGTCGTTGAGCGAGAGTTCGTCGATCCCGCCGGGTAGAAGATGGTCGAGCCACGCGGGCCAACTAATACCGGTGCGATCAAGCCCCAGACGCTGGAGGCGGCGATGAATCGGGAATGGCGTCGCATCAAAGAAGCCTTGTAGCTGGTTGCCGCTAAGGTCCAACCGCTCCAGATCCTCCAGAGCATCGAGCGGGACGAGGGTCGTCGGTGTAATGATCAAATCCTGATTGATGATATTCAGGGTTCTTAGGCGCGGCAGACGGGCCGAGGCAATGCGCGGCAGTTCGAAATAGCCGGGTGATCGGTAGCCGGGACTGGCAGTACGGCTGACGTCAAGCGAGGTGATATGTGCAAACCGGCTCAAGAATCCATCCAGTATCTGCTCCACCCCATCCCATGACAGTCTTGGATTTGAGTGCAATGTACGAGACGTATCGTGCAACTGGAGACTGTTGACGCGACGGTAAAAGAACGCGGGCAACTGCTCCGGAAAGTCCGCCAGCGCCACGTTTTCCAGACGCAGGACGGTAGCAGTTTCCTCCATCACCAACACGCTGCTGACCTGCCAATGACGCAAAATCGCTTCTGCAGTGCGCGTTCGGCTGGCGGCCCGTGCGGCATTCAATTGCGGCAGCGCGCTGGAGTCCAGTGCCCACTGATCGATGCTAACGCGCAGTGCCTGATGTTCATCCGCCAATACATCCAGGCGCGCATTGATGTCCGGGTTAGACCATCCGTAAGCGCGCATCCTGGTTAGCACGTCTTGCGCCGAGAGGTCGTGCAATTCAAACAGTCCCAACCGGTCCAGCAGATGATCGTCGGTTACGAAACCTGGCAAACGACCGGTGCCGCTCAGGGGATAACCCAGTCGTCCCCGCTTCAGCCGCGCAGGCGCGTTGAATGTCAGAGGCTTATCGCGCACGCCCAGAATGCGCGCCGATTGCGCCCGATCGCCAGTGGCCTTCCTGGCCAGAGCCATATTCAATTCGGCGTCTTGTGAGGCATGGGGAAAACCGAGCGCACGACGAGGACCGTCCGGCAAGGCATGCAGAATAGAGGCGCACAGATTGTTCCCCTCCCTCGGTACGCTATTGAGTTCGTTACCCTGGGCATCGAACGCCTGATACTGGCCATTGGATTTGACCAGCACCTTGACCTCGGTTGCGTCAGGGCTACCGACGCTATGAAGCAAAGCGCCTCGATAATCACGCTTGCGGACTTCAAGGCGCACCTGCTCCGACCAGCCAGGGAGTTTGTCCAGCCAATGCAAGCTAAGGGTCTGAGTGTCGTCAGTGCCGACGGACTTCAGATAAAAGCCTTCGAGCGCCCGGTTCAATCGGATCTGCCGCTGTTGCCAGACAGCTGCTTCACCGACGCGCAAAGGAATGCGTCTGCTGTCGAGCATCTGCTGCTTTTGCGCCGCAGTCAGCATGGCGAGCAAATCCTCGGCCACCGATTTGGGGACCGTCGGAAAGTCACGCTGAATCAGCTTCACCCCCGGATCATCGGATTGTTCACTGGCGACATATCGCTGTTCGAACGCCTCGGCACGACTGATGGTGAGGTTGTCGGTTGAGCTGCCTTGTACGGCGGCATCCAGCTGGAAACGCTTGACTTCGTCACGCAACTGACCAGGTGCAATCGCGTTTTCAACATGTACCTGACGCAGCAGCGAGTCATCGACATCGGTCACACTGAGTATGTGCCCGGCAGTCGATTCCGACAGCCCTGACACCCAGTGGCCCAAGCGCTTGAACAGTTTTTCCGAGGCCCATTTTTCCGGATGCTCACCCTCATGCCGGAAAGCCCCGGCGCCGTTGTGCTCCAGTGAAGGGGAAAACGGGTAGTTGTCACTGGGATGCTTGACTACCCACTTGTTACGCACTGGGTCGTGCTGCACCTCATAACGCTGATCGTCTATTTCCAGATACTTTTTGCCGCCATGTTCGAACACGCCATCGATGTCCGCAGTGGCATCAACGGGCAGCACATGGTTTGACTGAAACGGCGTAAGGTCGGGCTTCCACAGACGCGTCTCCCCGGTGTTGAGCTTGATCGGAATCAGTTGCCCTGCAAAATGGTTGCTCAGGATTTGTGGCGGCTCCGGTACCTGGTGGCCCGCAACAAGCAGCGCCATGAACGCCAGCTGTTCGGTAACCGAAAGCAGGTGCTCAAGCCCTTCCTCCAGATCACCGTGGCTCAAGTCCAACAGGCCGTGGTAGACCTCGCCCACCAGCTGCGCGGTGGACTCAAGCATCATCAATGCGCCCAGCGCAGGAACAGCGAATGAGGCGACATTGAGAATGTTCATGCCGATACTCATCCAGTGAGCCAGCCGCTCCTGACGGCTTTTTGCGTCCTCCACTTCGGTGGGCACGGCCAGGAACCGTGCGTTGTCCTTGAGCAGGAAAAGTTGCTGGCGATGCATTCTGCTGAACAGCGATTCCCTGATCGGGTCGCAGTCGAGCACCAGATTGGCCTTGGGGTCGGCGCGGTGATGCCACAACCCCTTACTGAACAGGTTGGCGTCATCAGGCATCAGAGGAAAAAGGTGCTTGTTCAGGCGAGTGAACACCTGGGCACGAAGGCGCTCGCCGATGAGTTGCGCAAAAAACGCCTGATAGGATTTGTCGGTCAGCCGCTGTCGAAGGTCATCTTCCAGCTCAGTCATGGAGCCAAATTCTTTGAGGGGGCTGACCGGGTCATGGGGGATATACAGGACCAGGGGCACCGGGGTCGTGGTCCAGGTGCGCGTCGGCGAAATCAGCAAAGCGCGCTGAACCTCCACGCCAAATATCGTCAGGCGTTGCAGCAACATGGGCTTGCCGTCGAATAACGGAGCTGGCTGTTGTTGCGCCAGCGCCAGCAAAGCTTGGCCAGCAGTTTCTCCCAAGCTGTTTTTGATCATCGCGGCGCGAACGCAGAGCTCCATCTCGGCCTTGTCGGCGGCGATGAATTTGGCTCGCGTGTTGAACCGCGCAACGTTTGAGGTATCGCCAGGCGCCGTGTCAGGCTCCAGGGTTTCACGCAGGTGGTCGAAATACTTTCGCCCCAGATCGAGGTGCCGGCACAGGTCAGCAAACTGCTCCGGGGTTATGCCCGCTGGGTGAACATCGCCGCGCTTGTCCAGGATCGCCGCGCTCTTGAGAAATCCCCCGGCAACCGTTTCCTTGCGCTCAAAGTTATGCAGCGCCGATTCCAGGAGCGTCAGGTGCGTGGACGGACCGGTCGCACCATCGGCAGTGAGCGTGGGGTTAAACAAGGTGTCCCTGGTGACATCCAGACCAGGCCCGAACTTGGCCTGTAGGGCGTCGCGCAGCAGGGGCTCGGCGAATTCAGCAATGCCCTTGAGCGGCTTGAATACCTGTTTCAGTTCTTCGCGGGCCAGCCGGCATCTCAACAGCGCAGCGCAGTAATCCTTGCGCGCTTTAGACGAAGCTTTGACGAACGCCGCAGGCAGCTGGTTCTGGATGATATTCAGCACAGGGTCGTGCGTGAAACGCTGTCGCAGCTGGTCGTACCTGGCGGTAAACAACGGCGACACAATCGGTGCAGTGGTGGGTATGGAAGACACAGTGCAACATCCTTATTGCTGAAAATAAGGATGCGACGTTATCGAGCGAGCCTGAAAAAAAGGCTTAGATAATTATTTCGCGGGGAAGAATTTCACCGGCTGGCCTGAAACGCTTTGAGCCCCTTATGGGCCTGGGTACGAATAGCGTTCTGCACCATCGGCGTCCAGCCGAGCAACGTGCCTTTTGCACCAAGCGCCTGCCGCGACCAGCGCCACAGATCAAAGCTGTCGTGGTGCTCGCAGATCTTGCCATCGCGAAAGACGAAGCGCGCCTGAATATCGTTGATCACTGTTCGGCCGGTCTGGGTAAACAGATAGCGCGCAACCCAATGTGCCGCGCCGGTACGCTCGTCGGCGCGGACGTGATCGAAGACGACCGAAAACTCTTTTGCGCGCGAAGTGAGCATGCGCCACATATCGCCCGCTTGACCGCCGCGCAATTGTCCAAAGACCGGGTCGCTGAACAGCACATCTTCGGTGTAGCAGGCAGCCATCGCCTCGGCGTCCAGTCGATTGAACGCCTCATAAAAGCGGGCGATCAGGTCAGCGTTTTCATCGCGCGGCGTTGTATCGCTCATGTGTACGGCGTCCTTGGCAATCGTTCAGAAGCCGAACCATAAGCGCCTAGGCGCGTCTTTACCACGGCATTCGTGGCGCAAATATCGGCACTCACACCTTTTCGCTGGTGACCTGTACATAGCGTGATCGCCCTGCGCCGAGCCCGGCAATGGTCGCTGCCACTCCGATCACGGCGAAAATCCAGCCCACCGCGCTCCAGCCCCCCGTCACATCGTGAACGATGCCTACCGCAAACGGCCCCATAGAAGCCAGCGTGTAACCGATACCTTGAGCCATGCTCGACAGGTTTGCGGCAACATGAGAGTCCCGCGAGCGCAATACGATCAAGGTCAGCGCAAGGCTGAATGTGCCGCCCTGCCCTAATCCCAGCACAATTGCCCAGCCCCAAAGCCCATCAATTGGTGCGTACAGGCAGCCGAACAAACCGATCAGGGTCAGGGCCATGACGACCACGATCGACAGGCGTTGGTCTTTTCCGCGAGTGGCGAGCCAAGGCGCGCTCAGGGAGCTGATGAGCTGAATCATGATCGAGCCGGACAGCAATAGCCCCGCATCAACGGGCGTCAGACCTCGACTGATGAGGATGGAAGGCAACCAACCAAAGACGATGTACGCCAGCGAGGACTGCAGCCCCATATAAAGGGTGACCTGCCAGGCGAGCGGATCACGAAACAGTCCGCGCACACGGTAGGACACCTGGTGCAGGCCATGACCCTGTCGCGCTTGAGGAAACCAGAAGACAGCGGCCAGGATTGCAGGCACGATCCAAAAGCCCAGCCCAAGCTGCCAACTGTCCCCGAACACATGGCTCAACGGGACCGTGGCGCCTGCCGCGACCGCAGCGCCGAGACACAACGCCATCGTATAAACGCCGGTCATGGCGCCGGCCTGTTTGGCGAAATCACGCTTGACGACGCCCGGCAACAAGACTCCTATGATGCCGATGCAAGCGCCGGCGACGATGCTGCCGGCGAAAAGTCCGGCCTCGCCGGCCAGGCTGCGCAGGACAATACCGCCCGCCAGCGTCAGCAGAACCCCCAGCACGACCCTTTCACTGCCAAAGCGTCGAGCCAGAATCGGCGCCAGTGGCGCAAACAGACCCAGGCACAACACCGGCAAGGTCGTCAGCAGCCCAGCCCTGGAGGCGGACAGACCCAGCCCGCTCGACACTTCACTGAGCAACGGCGCCATGCTCGACAATGCCGGACGCAGGTTTAGCGCTACGAACACCAGCCCCAGTAGCAACAGCCACGGGCGTTTCAACACCGGATGCGCCTGCTGCACCTGATCGTCGTCAGCTTCGCAGTCAATCAGCAACTCATCTATTTCGTGGCGGGGGATAGGCTTATTTTGGGTGTCGCTCGCCGTTGGCGCCTTGGTCGTCATGGGATTCTCGTGGGGGCAGGAGGTGTAACAGCGCATTGCGCAAAGAAGGCATCCTGTTCGAGAACAGCACGGAACACAAGTTTCGGGGAGGATTGGGTACAGTTTCAAATGGCGGACCGACGTCCTAACCCGCGCATTTCGACGCGCAGCGGTTTTTACGGCATTACGACGCAGAGCGTAGGAACGATCGGAATTAACATGCCACAGCGGCGCCTGGTCTGCTTCTGCCCGAAGAGCGTGGGAGTCCGGCTTGCCGACGATGGGCCGCGAAGCGGTCATGGGGTGTGAGGGTAGTGCTGGTCTGATCCACCGAGACGCCGGGTTTACTGCCGCTGCGCGCCAGATCGCCTGCAAGCAAGGCTCCTACGCCTTCGGCAGAAGCGGTAATGCGGCGATGCGACCTCGATAGTTGCGGTAATGCATCTCTTGCGCCGCAGATGCGCCGGCGGCGAAACAATCCTTGTGGGAGGGAGCTTGCTCGCGATGAGGCCGGTACATTTGCCATATTATCTGGGCGGCGAATATCGAATCGCGAGCAAGCTCCCTCCCACGGACTCCGTTTGCGGCGCGACAGCTCGGCGCCTGGTCTGCTTCTGCCCGGAGGGCGTAGGAGTCCGGCTTGCCGACGATGGGCCGCGAAGCGGTCATGGGGTCTGAGGGTAGTGCTGGTCTGATCCACCAAGGCGCCCGGTTTACTGCCGCTGCGCGCCAGATCGCCTGCAAGCAAGGCTCCTACGCCTTCGGCAGAAGCGGTAATGCGGCGATGCGACCTCGAAAGATGCGCTAATGCGGCGATGCGACCTCGATAGATGCGGTAATGCATGTCTTGCGCCGCAGATGCGCTCGCGTCGAAACAAACCGTGTGGGAGGGAGCTTGCTCGCGATGAGGCCAGTACATTCGCCATATTATCTGGGCGGCGAATATCGAATCGCGAGCAAGCTCCCTCCCACGGACTCCGTTTGCAGCGCGACAACGCGGCGCCTGGTCTGCTTCTGCCCGGAGGGCGTAGGAGTCCGGCTTGCCGACGATGGGCCGCGAAGCGGTCATGGGGGCTGAGGGCAGTGTTGGTCTGATCCGTCGAGGCGCCGGGTTTGCTGCCGCTGCGCGCCAGATCGCCTGCAAGCAAGGCTCCTACGCCTTCGGCAGAAGCGGTGATGCGGCGATGCGACTTCGGCAGAAGCGGTAATGCGGCGATGCGACCTCGATAGTTGCGGTAATGCATCTCTTGCGCCGCAGATGCCCTCGCGTCGAAACAATCCGTGTGGGAGGGAGCTTGCTCGCGATGAGGCCGGTACATTTGCCATATTATCTGGGCGGCGAATATCGAATCGCGAGCAAGCTCCCTCCCACGGACTCCGTTTGCGGCGCGAGAGCGCGGCGCCTGGTCTGCTTCTGCCCGGAGGGCGTAGGAGTCCGGCTTGCCGACGATTGGCCGCGAAGCGGTCATGGTATCAGAGGGTAGTGCTGGTCTGATCCACTGAGGCGCCCGGTTTACTGCCGCTGCGCGCCAGATCGCCTGCAAGCAAGGCTCCTACGCCTTCGGCAGAAGCGGTAATGCGGCGACGCGACCTCGATAGATGCGCTCGCGGCGAAACAATCCGTGTGGGAGGGAGCTTGCTCGCGATGGCTGTTGATTCTGCCCGCAGGGCGTAGGAGTTCGGCTTGCCGACGATTGGCCGAACCGGTCCTGGGGTGTGAGGGTAGTGCTGGTCTGATCCACCGAGGCGCCGGGTTTACTGCCGCTGCGCGCCAGATCGCCTGCAAGCAAGGCTCCTACGCCTTCGGCAGAAGCACAAGCAACTGCAGTTTTATGGCATTGAGCAGGCATAAAAAAACCCGGACCTGGGTCCGGGTTTCAGTGCTGCGTTGCTCAACCGATCAATGCAGGATCTGGCTCAGGAACAAGCGGGTACGGTCGCTTTGCGGGTTGTCGAAGAAGTCGTTTGGTGCGGCTTGTTCGACGATTTCGCCTTTGTCCATGAAGATCACGCGGTTGGCCACAGTGCGGGCGAAGCCCATTTCGTGGGTTACGCAGAGCATGGTCATGCCTTCTTCCGCCAGGCCGACCATGGTGTCGAGCACCTCTTTCACCATTTCCGGGTCAAGGGCCGAGGTAGGCTCGTCGAACAGCATGATTTTCGGCTTCATGCACAAGGCACGGGCAATCGCCACACGCTGTTGCTGACCGCCGGAGAGCTGGCCGGGAAACTTATGCGCCTGCTCCGGAATGCGTACGCGCTCCAGGTAGTGCATGGCAATTTCTTCGGCTTTTTTCTTCGGCATCTTGCGCACCCACATCGGCGCCAGCGTGCAGTTCTGCAGGATGGTCAGGTGCGGGAACAGGTTGAAGTGCTGAAACACCATGCCGACTTCGCGGCGGATGGTTTCGATCTGCTTGAGGTCCGATGTCAGCTCGGTGCCGTCCACGACGATCTTGCCCTGTTGGTGCTCTTCAAGACGGTTCAGGCAGCGAATGGTCGTCGACTTGCCCGAACCCGACGGTCCGCACAGAACGATACGCTCGCCCTGACGCACGTTCAGGTTGATGTCTTTCAACACATGGAACTGGCCGTACCATTTATGGACGCCTTCCATCCGGATCATGCCTTCGGCGCCCAGAGGCTTGGTGATAACTTCACTCATGTCAAAACTCCTAACGCTTGTGGCCTGTGTCCAGCTTACGTTCCAAATGCATGGAATAGCGGGACATACCGAAACAGAAGATCCAGAACACCAAGGCCGCGAAGACATAGCCTTCGGTGGCCATACCGAGCCATTTAGGGTCGGCGGCAGCTTGTTTGACGCTGTTGAGCAGATCGAACAGGCCGATGATGATCACCAGGCTCGTGTCCTTGAACAACGCGATCACGGTGTTGACGAGCCCTGGAATAACCAGCTTCAAGGCTTGCGGCAGGATCACCAGGCCCATCCGGCGCCAGTAACCCAGGCCCATCGCGGCTGCGGCCTCGTACTGACCTTTGGGAATGGCCTGCATGCCGCCGCGCACCACTTCGGCCACGTAAGCGGACTGGAACAGAATCACGCCGATCAGCGCACGCAGCAGCTTGTCGAAGTTCATGCCCTCAGGCAGAAACAGCGGCAGCATCACCGAGGACATGAACAGCACGGTGATTAACGGCACGCCGCGCCAGAACTCGATGAACGTCACACACAGCACACGGATGGCCGGCATTTCCGAACGACGACCCAGGGCCAGCACCACGCCCAACGGCAATGCGCCCGCGATACCCACGGTGGCGATCACCAGGGTCAGCATCAGGCCGCCCCACTGGCTGGTCGCCACGTTGTCCATGCCAAACACCCCGCCGTGCAGCAGGAAGTAGGCAACGATCGGGTAGATCACCAGGAACGACAGGCCGTAAATCGCTTTGCGCGGCATCATCTTCAGGAACAACGGCGCAGCGCCGATGATTGCCAGCCAGACGGTCAGATCAACCCTCCAGCGCAGCTCCTGCGGATAGTAGCCGTACATGAACTGGCCGAAACGCTGCTCGATGAACACCCAGCAGGCACCTGCCTTGGTGCAGTCGGCCTGGGTGGTGCCGACCCAGTTGGCATTGAAGATCGCCCAGCTCAATAGCGGCGGCACGACCAGCCAGACAAGATAGATGGCAAACAGCGTCAGGATCGTGTTCCACCAGTTGGAGAACAGGTTCTGCCGCATCCATGCCATAGGGCCGAACACTTTGCTCGGCGGCGGCATATCAGGTTTGAAAGTATGGGATGTCATGCGCGTTTCCTCACCGCTCGATCAGCGCAATGCGCTTGTTGTACCAGTTCATCAGCAGGGAAATGCTGATACTGATCGCCAGGTACACGCTCATGGTGATGGCAATGACTTCGATGGCCTGACCGGTCTGGTTAAGCACGGTACCAGCGAACAGCGAAACCATTTCCGGGTAACCGATACCGGCCGCCAGCGAAGAGTTTTTCGCCAGGTTCAGGTATTGGCTGGTCAGCGGCGGGATGATCACGCGCATGGCCTGCGGGATGATGACTTTGCGCAACGTAGGACCTGGACGCAGGCCAAGCGAACGCGCCGCTTCGGTCTGGCCGTGGGTCACCGACTTGATGCCCGAACGCACGATTTCAGCGATGAACGCTGCGGTGTACACGCTCAAAGCCAGGGTCAGAGCGAGCAGTTCCGGGATCAATACCCAGCCGCCGACGAAGTTGAAGCCCTTGAGTTCTGGCACTTCCCAATGCACGGGGGAGCCAAAGATCAATGCGCATAGCGCCGGGATCACGATGAACAGGGCAAGGCCTGCCCAGAACTTGTGAAACGGCACGCCTGTGGCTTCAAAACGCTTGTTGGCCCAGCGCGCCATCAGCACGATCGCGACGATCGCCAGCACGATGCTGATCACGAATGGCCACGTTGCATCGTTGGTGATGGCGGCCGGCATGTTCAGGCCGCGACTGCTGACGAAGAACGAGCCAAGGAAGCCATGGGCCGCACGCGGACCGGGCAGCGTCAGAAAGACAGCGAAATACCAGAACAGGATCTGCAGCAGCGGCGGGATGTTACGGAAGACTTCGACGTAAACCGTGGCCAGCTTATTGATGATCCAGTTGTTGGACAGGCGGGCGACGCCGACGATGAATCCCAGCAGGGTCGCCAGAATGACACCGATGAACGTGACCAGCAGGGTGTTCAACAGACCGATGAGGAATACGCGCGCATAACTGTCCGATTCCGTGAAAGGAATCAGATGCTGGGCGATGCCAAAGCCGGCGCTGTTTTCAAGAAAACCGAAACCTGAGGTAATACCCCGGTGTTGCAGGTTGGTTTGGGTGTTATCGAACAGATACCAACCCATCGCGACTACAGCGATAACCGTGATTATCTGAAATAGCCACGCACGCACTTTAGGATCGCTGAGGGTCAGCCTCTGCTTTGGTGCGCTGATTTGATTTTGCATGGAGTGCCCCAGGAAAAATGCAACAAAGCGCCCGGCTACGGTTAAGTAGCCGGGCGCAGGTCAATCAACGCACAGGTGGTGCGTATTGAATGCCGCCAGCGTTCCACAGAGCGTTCTGACCGCGATCAATGGCCAGAGGAGTGGTTTTGCCCAGGTTCTTCTCGAAGATTTCGCCGTAGTTACCGACTTGCTTGACGATCTGAACAACCCAGTCTTTCTTCAGTTTCAGCTGTGGGCCGTAGTCGCCGTCAGCACCCAGCAGACGAGCAACGTCCGGGTTCTTGGTGGACTTGGCTTCGGCTTCAACGTTCTTGGAAGTGATACCGGCTTCTTCAGTGTTCAGCAGTGCGTAACCGACCCAGCGAACGATAGTGGTCCACTCTTCGTCACCACGAGAAACGACCGGGCCCAAAGGTTCTTTGGAGATGGTTTCAGGCAGAACGACATAATCCGTAGGCTTGGCCAGCTTGGAGCGCTGTGCGTAGAGCTGCGATTTGTCGGAGGTCAGTACGTCGCAACGACCGGATTCCAGCGATTTGGCGCTTTCGTCGGAGGTGTCGAAGGTGATCGGGGTGTATTTCAGGTTGTTGGCGCGGAAGTAGTCGGACACGTTCAGCTCGGTCGTGGTACCGGCTTGAATACAGATGGTTGCGCCGTCCAGTTCCTTGGCACTTTTAACGCCCAGCTTGCTGTTGGCCAGGAAGCCAACGCCGTCGTAGTAAGTCACGAAGCCCGGGAATACCAGACCCATGCTCGCATCACGGGAGCTGGTCCAGGTGGTGTTACGCGACAGGATGTCGATTTCGCCCGATTGCAGCGCGGTGAAGCGCTCCTTGGCGTTCAACTGGCTGAACTTGACCTTGGTCGCGTCGCCAAATACGGCGGCGGCAACGGCGCGGCAGAAATCGGCGTCGATGCCTTGAATCTTGCCGCTTGCGTCCGGAACCGAGAAACCTGGCAGACCGTCACTCACGCCGCACTGGATAAAGCCTTTCTTCTGAATGGCGTCCAGTTTCGCACCCGCTTGAGCGAACCCGGTCAGACCGAGCGCTGCTGCGGCGGCCACTACAGCCAGGGTGGATTTCAACATCTTCATTCAAACCTCCAGTTTGCTCTTTGTTGTGTAGGAGCTTTAGCCCCGTCGCACCCTTGTGAGGCGTTAATGACCCGTGCTGGCTAGTTTTTGGGTCATGCGACGCAAGGCCTGATGCTGTAACCGGCGCAAGATCTTCTCGTCTACCGTATTACAGCGTCGTGTTCGGCCTGTGGACTGAAGCCCCCTGATGTTCCCGGACCCTGTGGGCCTGAGACGAATCGTGCCCGGAGTCCTCCCGAATGGACTCCTTGCCGCCCCGGACGGCACTATCGGTTGCCCGTTAGTGTTACCGACACAGGTGAGCGCTTTCACTCCGCAGGTTTTGTAGCAAAGCCCGTACCACCATGCTGGCATTGTCGAATTAGCGACAGGTCAAGCCGAAAACTTGTAGTCTTGCGACATCTTCTTTCATTCTATTCCAACTGGTCGCACCGCCGTGAAGCGCTGCGCCAGAGCCATCGCACACAATTGGAGCACCCATGAGCGAACCCCTCATTCTGCAACCTGAAAAGCCTGCTGACGCCTGCGTTATCTGGCTGCATGGCCTGGGCGCCGACCGATTTGACTTCATGCCCGTTGCAGAGGCATTACAGCGTTCATTACTGACCACCCGCTTCGTTTTGCCCCAGGCACCAACGCAGGCTGTGACCATCAACGGCGGCTATCAAATGCCGAGCTGGTACGACATCAAGGCCATGAGCCCGGCGCGCGCCATTAACGCTGATCAGCTGGAGGCCTCGGCCCAGCGGGTTCTTGACCTCATTGAAGAGCAACGCGACAGCGGCATCGATCCGGCGCGGATTTTCCTTGCCGGTTTCTCCCAAGGCGGCGCGGTGGTGTACCACGCCGCGTTTTTACGCTGGCAAGGGCCACTGGGCGGTGTCCTTGCGCTGTCCACCTACGCGCCAACCTTCAGCGATGAAATGGCACTTTCGGCCAGCCAGCAACGCATTCCGGTGTATTGCTTGCATGGGCAGCATGACGAAGTTGTGCAGAATGCGATGGGCCGCTCGGCGTATGAGCACCTGAAAGCTCAGGGCGTCACCGCTACATGGCAGGAATACCCAATGGGGCACGAAGTGTTACCGCAAGAGATCGCTGACATAGGTGTCTGGCTCGGGGATCGGCTGCGCTAAACGGCCAGTCGGTCCTTTCAATTGTTCAGCGAATTTGGTATGGCACTACGCCGGGCCCCGTTCTTGCTTTACACTGCCCGGCGTACATTCCTTAATCAATTGATGAGATGACCGTGCTCAAAGCACTCAAAAAGATGTTCGGTAAAGGCGAGGCTGAGCAGTTAACACCCAGCCCAGTCGCTACCCTCCCCCTTGCCAGAAGCTCGCTCGAAGGCGCACCAAGGCAATCCAGTGCCGCTGTTGCAGCGCCTGTTGTCCCGGCCGTCGAGATTAAAGAGTCCGTCCATCTGGACGCTGCTGTTGAGCCCAAGTCCGAGCGCCCACGCCGTGAGCGCACACCCAAGCCGCCGGTCAAGCCCTGGAAACTCGAAGACTTCGCCGTTGAACCGCAAGAAGGCAAGACCCGGTTTCACGATTTCGATCTGTCCCCCGAACTGATGCACGCCATCCATGATCTGGGTTTCCCGTATTGCACGCCGATTCAGGCGGGCGTTCTGGGTTTCACCCTCAAGGGCAAAGATGCCATCGGCCGCGCACAGACTGGCACAGGCAAGACGGCCGCGTTCCTGATTTCCATCATCACCCAGCTGCAGCAAACGCCTCCGCCCAAAGAACGCTACATGGGCGAACCCCGCGCGCTGATCATCGCGCCGACCCGCGAGCTGGTGGTGCAGATTGCCAAAGATGCCGAACTGCTGACCAAATACACCGGCCTGAACGTCATGACGTTCGTGGGCGGCATGGATTTCGACAAGCAGCTCAAGCAGCTCGAAGCGCGCCACTGCGACATTCTGGTGGCAACTCCCGGTCGTTTGCTGGACTTCAACCAGCGCGGCGAAGTGCATCTGGACATGGTCGAAGTGATGGTCCTGGACGAAGCAGACCGCATGCTCGACATGGGTTTCATCCCGCAGGTGCGTTCGATCATTCGCCAGACCCCGCACAAGGGCGAGCGCCAGACGCTGCTGTTCTCCGCGACCTTCACCGAAGATGTGATGAACCTCGCCAAGCAGTGGACCACCGATCCTTCCATCGTCGAGATCGAATCGGTCAACGTCGCCAGCGATACCGTTGAACAGCATGTGTACGCCGTCGCCGGCGCCGACAAATACAAGCTGCTCTACAATCTGGTCACCGACAACGGTTGGGAGCGGGTGATGGTGTTCGCCAATCGCAAGGACGAAGTGCGGCGCATCGAAGAACGCCTGGTGCGCGACGGCGTCAATGCCGCTCAGCTGTCAGGCGACGTTCCGCAGCACAAGCGGATCAAGACGCTGGAAGGCTTTCGCGAAGGCAAGATTCGTGTGCTGGTGGCCACTGATGTGGCTGGCCGCGGGATTCACATCGACGGCATCAGCCATGTGATCAACTTCACGCTGCCGGAAGTGCCGGATGACTACGTACACCGTATCGGTCGTACAGGTCGTGCGGGTGCGGACGGCGTGTCGATCAGCTTCGCCGGGGAAGATGACTCGTATCAGCTGCCGGCTATCGAAGAGAAGCTGGGTCGCAAGATCAGCTGCGAAACACCGCCGACGCATCTGTTGCGGGCAGTGGTGCGCAAGAAGCCGGAACAGGCAGTGCCTGCGGCGGAGTGAGCCCGAGCTTAAACGCGCTTTGACTGCTGATCGCTCCCACGCTCCGCGTGGTAGCGAAAATCAGGACGCTCCTGCGTCCAGCGGTTGACGCGGAGCGTCAGAGGCCGCATTACAACGCAGAGCGTGGTAACGATCAGGTCCAGGTCACCGCCAGCGCTTCGCGGCCGCATGGTCACTGTCCCGACCTTCGACCCAACGCGGCCCGTCTGAAGTGGTTTCTTTCTTCCAGAACGGCGCGCGGGTTTTCAGGTAGTCCATGACGAAATCACAGGCCTGGAACGCGGCCTGCCGATGGGCGCTGGCGACACCGACAAACACAATGGGCTCGCCCGGTTCCAGCGCGCCGACCCGATGAAGCACTTCCAGCTTGAGCAGCGGCCAGCGCTGCTGCGCCTCGTCAACGATCTTGCCCAGGGCCTTTTCGGTCATGCCGGGATAGTGCTCCAGAAACATCCCCGCCACGTCACGCCCATCATTGAAATCCCGGACATACCCGACAAAGCTCACCACCGCGCCAACGCCTACGTTGGCGCTGTGCATCGCGTTGACTTCGGCACCGGGATCAAAGGCGCTGGCCTGGACTCTGACCGCCATGCTCAACCTCCGGTGACAGTGGGGAAAAACGCCACTTCATCGCCCGGCTCAACGGGTTCGTCCAGTTGGCAGAGCTCCTGATTGCGGGCGCACATGATGTTGGGCTCGCCCAGTACATCCCACACGCCGCCGCGTGCCAGCAGATGCTGACGCACCGCCTCGACCGTGGCGAAAGTGCCTTCAAGACGCTCGCTTTCGGTGCCCAGGGTTTCACGAAATCGGGCGAAGAACTGGACCTGAACGTGAATGCTCATTGGCTCTGCTCCTGATCGTCAGCGACGAAGTGTCCGCTTTTACCGCCCAGCTTCTCGAGCAGGCGAACCTGCTCGATGACCATGCCGCGATCGACTGCTTTGCACATGTCGTAGATCGTGAGCGCGGCGACGCTGGCGGCGGTCAGTGCCTCCATTTCCACCCCGGTCTGCCCGGATAGCTTGCAGCGGGCGAGGATATGGACGGTGTCATCGCCTTCGGCGCTGAGTTCGACCCTGACGCTGGTAAGCATCAGCGGGTGGCACAGCGGGATGAGATCGCTGGTTTTCTTCGCCGCCTGAATACCCGCAATACGCGCCACCGCGAACACATCCCCCTTGGGATGCCCTCCGGACACGATCATTTGCAGGGTTTCAGGGAGCATGCGCACCCGCGCTTGGGCCACGGCTTCACGGGACGTCACGGCTTTTTCGGTGACGTCGACCATATTGGCGCGACCTTGGGAATCGAGATGAGTCAGCACAGCGGTACTCCTGAACAGGAGCGGGGATTGTAGGTAGCTGAAGCTGCAAGCTGCAAGCTGCAAGCAAACAAGCTACAAGCAAAAGCAAAAGCAAAAAGCCAGGGAACGACTCACTCGCCCCTGGCTTGTAGCTAGCAACTTGAAGCTTGAAGCTGCCTTAAATCACAAATGGCTCTCCGCATACTCAGCCAGTATCGAACGTGGCACCCCTTGCAGGGTGATGTGCACGCCATTGGGGAAATCCTTGAAACGCTCCGTCAGGTAGGTCAGGCCCGAACTGGTGGCCGACAGGTAGGGAGTATCGATCTGCGCCAGGTTACCCAGGCAGACCACCTTGGAACCGGCGCCGGCACGGGTGATGATGGTTTTCATCTGGTGCGGGGTGAGGTTCTGGCATTCGTCGATCAGGATCAGGCTCTGCTGGAAACTGCGACCTCGAATGTAGTTGAGAGATTTGAACTGCAACGGCACTTTGCTGAGGATGTAATCGACACTGCCATGGGTGTTTTCATCGTCCATGTGCAGCGCTTCGAGGTTGTCGGTGATGGCGCCCAGCCACGGCTCCATTTTCTCTGCTTCGGTCCCTGGCAAGAAGCCGATTTCCTGGTCGAGCCCTTGCACACTGCGGGTGGCGATGATGCGGCGATAACGCTTGGTGACCATGGTCTGCTCGATGGCAGCGGCCAGGGCCAGGATGGTTTTACCCGAGCCCGCTGCGCCGGACAGGTTGACCAGGTGGATATCCGGGTCGAGCAGCGCGAACAGCGCCAGCCCCTGATAGATGTCCCGCGGCTTCAAGCCCCAGGCCTCCTGATGCATCAACGGTTCCTGGTGCATGTCCAGAATCAGCAGCTCATCGGCCTTGACGCCTTTGACCCAGCCGACAAACCCCTGCTCATCAATGATGAATTCATTCATGTGCATCGGCGGCAGGCTTTCGCTCAGTTGCACGCGGTGCCAGGTGCGACCTCGCTCCTGACGGGTTTCGACCTTGCTGACACGGTCCCAGAAAGACCCGGTCATGTTCTGATAACCACGGGACAACAGCGAAACGTCGTCCACCAGTTGATCGGTGCTGTAGTCCTCGGCCGCGATCCCACACGCACGGGCCTTGAGGCGCATATTGATGTCTTTGGTGACCAGCACGATGCGCAAGTCCGTTTTACGGGCATGCAGGTCAATCAGTTGGTTGATGATGATGTTGTCGTTCAGGTGCTCGGGCAGAAGGCTGTTGGGCTCTTCACGCTTGCTCATCATGATCGACAGATAACCCTTGAGAACGCCGGTGCCTCGATCTATCGGTACGCCTTGTTCGACCTCCTCCGGGGTCGCTTCGCCCAGTGTCTTGTCGATCAGCCGGATCGCCTGGCGGCATTCTGCAGCGACCGAGTGTTTACCCGCCTTGAGCTTGTCCAGTTCTTCCAGGACCGTCATGGGGATTGCGACGTGGTGTTCTTCGAAATTCAGCAGAGCATTTGGATCGTGAATCAGAACGTTTGTATCGAGCACGTAGAGGATTGGCTGGTTAGAGGAAGGGGTGCGTCCGTGGTCATCCATACTCGCTCACCTTTATAAAAGCCAGATAACGCAGTACACGACGATGCTGCGCTACGAAAAGGCCGCCGAGTCGCTTCTCTTAAGACAGGGAAGCATTGCGCAAAGTGGAGTCTGGGTGACGCCACCTGTGTTGCAGGGTTCGGCGGTCTGCTGTCGTAATACCGCAAAACCTGTGACATAAAAACGTGTTTTTAGCGGTTTTGAAGTTTATTTCTCAGCATGACGAATAGCCCTTGGCGCACGGCTCGCACACGTTTACAGTCGAAAGTCCGGTCGGGGTAAAATCTTCGGCAAATCCGGCTGTTGCCTCTTCTTCGTTATTCACTCCTCGCCTTTCTTTGCAGGCCCTTCAGCCTGATCCGGCTGCTCCTGCGGCGCACTTTCCGGCGACTCGTCTTCCTGCTCATCCGGCTCAACGCCTTCGGGTTCTGCCTCATCCGGTTCGTCCGACAATTGCTGCGGATAGATATGGCAATCTTCCCAGATCACACCTGACTGCGCCGTGTTGGCCATCAACCAGGGCACTGCCTGCTGCGCGATTTTGTGGACGTCATGAAACACCACCGTACCCTTGCGCCAGAGAAGCATGAGCGTCAGGACTCGTTGTGAGGTCTGCTCTGCGTCCAATTGAGCGGTGCTGTCCTGGGAATCGATGTTCCACAGTGCCACGCGCATCTGCTGATCGCGGAAAAACCCGGCGCTGTCGGCACGACGATGACCGTAGGGCGGGCGGAACAGCGGGACGAAATTATCAGGCAGCACTTGTTGAACCAGCGCTGCGCTGCGGATGACTGAGTCCTGCCAATCGATCCAGTGCGCGTGGGAACGGTATTCCCATCCCTGCACGCCCACGCATTGCTGTTTATAGAGGGTCTGTACCGCCGTGGCCGAGCTGCTATCGATGCGCGCCTGTAACGTTTTGCCGAGCACATAAAAGGTGGCGTTGATTTTTTGCTGGCGCATGAAATCGGCCAGCCAGTCGGTGGCCCCGTCGGCAAGCGTCGGGCCACTGTCGAAATTGAGGAGAAAGTTGCGGTCAGGCATTTCCTCGCCGCTCAGCTCATCGGAGTTGTAGCGTTCGATTTCGCTGCTGGTCACCGGAAACAGCGCGGCCATGCGCAACAACTCGTTCAGGTAACGCTGATTGAACGCCGCAGCAGGCGCTGCCCATCTGGCATAGAAGGAATCGTCCGCCACTTTGAACTCTGCAGCGCGCTGACGCAGCATCGGCAAATCGTCGACCAGTACGCAGAACGAGGCATCTTGATCGCAGCTTTTTTGCGCAAACTGGTAGTTATCGAACAGACGCGACCACAAGCGGGTGCGGATGACGTTCACTGACGCCAGGTTGAGCTGACGCAGGCCAAGCCGCGCGGCTAGCTGTGCTTCCGAGAGATTTTCGCTTTCAAGTAATTGGTGGGCGAAACCCAGGATTTCGGCGCGGGACGCAACATCGAAGAGCTGTGGGGTGCTCAAGGTTTCAGGCCAGACGCTGCGATCAAGCGTCGCAACCTCAATGGGCGCAGCCTGCGCTGTGAGCCCGACCAGGCAGGCAGCGATCAACAAAACTGTGCGCAAAACAACGACTCCCTACCCTGATCATCGATATGCCAAGCAAGCGCAGCACTATAAAGGCAACCGATCTGCAGGGGCGAACTTGTTCGCGAGGGGGTCTACCGCAACCACGCGTCGCCTGGCTCGCCAACGAGTTGGCTCCTACAGAATCGCCGTCGTCTGTAGGAGCGAACTTGTTCGCGAGGGGTTCTACCGCAATCACGCGTCGCCTAGCTCGCCAACGAGTTGGCTCCTACAGAATCGCCATCGTCTGTAGGAGCGAACTTGTTCGCGAGGGGTTCTACCGCAAATACCCCGTCGCCTGGCTCGCCAACAAGTTGGCTCCTACAGAATCGCCGTCGTCTGTAGGAGCGAACTTGTTCGCGAGGGGGTCTACCGCAACCACCTCGTCGCCCGGCTCGCCAACGAGTTGTCACGTTCAGATTTGGATATCGCGTGCTATCACCACCATAGCTGGAGTCACCCGCGCACAACCTCTAGAATCGCCGCACGATTAAAGGAGACACGCCCATGCTGATGGTGATTTCCCCAGCCAAAACCCTCGATTTCGAAACCCCGCCGACCACCCACCGCTACACCCAGCCACAGTACCTGGATCACGCTCAGGAGCTGATTACCCAGTTGCGTGACCTGACGCCTGCGCAAATCGGTGAGTTGATGCATCTGTCCGACAAGCTGTCCGGCCTGAACGCTGCGCGCTTTGGCAGCTGGAATCCGGCATTCACCCCGGATAACGCCAAGCAAGCACTGCTGGCATTCAAAGGCGATGTCTATACCGGATTGCAGGCTGAAACACTGAGCGAAGCGGATCTGGACTACGCACAACAGCACCTGCGCATGCTGTCCGGCCTCTATGGTCTGCTGCGTCCGCTGGACCTGATGCAGCCCTATCGCCTGGAAATGGGGACCAAACTGGAGAATGCTCGCGGCAAGGATCTATACGCGTTCTGGGGAAACCGCATCAGCGAGTGGCTGAACGAGGCGCTTGCCGAACAAGGCGATGACGTGCTGTTGAACCTGGCCTCCAATGAATACTTCTCGGCCGTCAAGCGCCCTGCCTTGAACGCTCGAGTGATCAACACCGAATTCCGCGATCTGAAAAACGGCCAGTACAAGATCATCAGTTTCTACGCCAAAAAAGCGCGGGGAATGATGAGCCGGTTTGTGATTTCCGAGCGCATCGAGCGTCCGGATGCCCTGAAACAGTTCGACGTGCACGGCTACCGATTCGATTCGGCGCAATCCACAAAAGACAAATTCGTGTTTCGGAGGGATGAACCAGAGGCTTAACGGGATCCAAAGTGCGTAATACACAAAAGGCGCACTTTAGATTTAAGTTGAAAACCCCCATCGCCAGGCCGTTTTTCGACGGCTTATTGGCGCCAACAAATCGACAACTTTTTCGCCCTCGCGAAAGTCTCAAAAATTTAACAGTTTTTTTTCGTACTGGCATATTGGCTTTAATCAGTGATGGCATATAAACATGTACTGCCCGCAAACACCTTACAACTAAGGGCTGAACGGAAAGTGCTATCACAATGCAACCACCCCTCGATGAAGTTATATCTTCAGAAATCTCAAAAAGAGGACGAGTGGCCAGGAACTTATATTGAAACCCGGCGCTCCTACATCCCGTAACAATTCACGTCCTGGACGTAAGACATCTCTTACATGGAATCGGGACGAATCTGGAAGTTGTCCAACGTAGTTAGACCCCCATCGGTCAATGTGGTACGTACAGGGAGATGACGCACCAAACTAGTTGACGTAGATCAGGCAAGCACCATATCGGGGCTTGAGTCACCAGACGGGCAAGACAGGACTGACCAAGGGAAAACCCTTGAGCCAGAGGCGCAGAAGGCGGCTCTACCATTTTTACCGGAGTGCTATGCCACATCCCAGATCGGGAACTCATATATATATTTATGGGCTACCCGGCATCCGTATTCTGTAACATTTGAGCCAGCCTCCGTCCGAGGCCCTCACACTTAAATTCTGCCTGTACTTGTTTTACAACATTAACTTGTTGTGCGAACGAGTGCGTGAAAGTTGAAGACAGTATTTATATCCGGCCAACTAATGGCGTAAAAATCGAGGAGATTACGATGCATATCAGCATCTTTGGTTTGGGCTATGTCGGTGCAGTATGTGCTGGTTGCCTCTCTGCGCGCGGTCATGATGTTGTTGGCGTGGATATCTCCAGCGCCAAGATCGACCTGATCAATCAAGGCAAGTCGCCTATCGTTGAACCCGGGCTCGGCGAGCTTCTGGAACAGGGTATCAAGACCGGCAAATTGCGCGGTACCACGGACTTCGCAGAGGCCATTCGCGCCACTGACCTGTCGATGATCTGCGTCGGCACGCCAAGCAAGAAAAACGGCGATCTGGAGCTCGACTACATCGAGTCGGTCTGCCGCGAAATCGGCTTCGTTCTGCGTGACAAGACCTCCCGTCACACCATCGTCGTGCGCAGCACCGTGCTCCCCGGCACTGTCGCCAACGTGGTCATCCCGATTCTCGAAGACTGCTCTGGCAAAAAAGCCGGTGTCGATTTCGGCGTTGCAGTAAACCCTGAATTCCTGCGTGAAAGCACCGCCATCGCCGACTACGATCGTCCGCCAATGACCGTCATCGGCGAATTCGACAAAGCGTCGGGCGACGTTCTGCAATCGCTGTACGAAGAGCTCGACGCCCCGATCATCCGCAAGGACATCGCCGTTGCCGAGATGATCAAGTACACCTGCAACGTGTGGCACGCCACCAAAGTCACCTTCGCCAATGAAATCGGCAACATCGCCAAGGCCGTCGGCGTAGACGGTCGTGAAGTGATGGAAGTGGTCTGCCAGGACAAGACACTCAACCTGTCGCAGTACTACATGCGTCCTGGTTTCGCATTTGGCGGTTCTTGCCTGCCAAAGGACGTCCGCGCCCTGACCTATCGTGCCGGCTCGCTGGACGTCGATGCACCGCTGCTCAACTCCCTGATGCGCAGCAACGTCTCCCAGGTGCAGAACGCTTTCGACATCGTCGCTGCCCACGATTCGCGCAAAGTGGCGCTGCTGGGCCTGAGCTTCAAAGCCGGCACTGACGATCTGCGCGAAAGCCCGCTGGTCGAGCTGGCAGAAATGCTGATCGGCAAGGGTTTCGACCTGAGCATCTACGACAAGAACGTCGAATACGCCCGTGTCCACGGCGCGAACAAAGAGTACATCGAGTCGAAGATCCCTCACGTTTCGTCCCTGCTCAACGCCGACTTCGACGACGTGATCAACAACTCCGACGTGATCATCCTGGGTAACCGCGATGAGCGTTTCCGTGCCCTGGCCAACAACGCGCCGGCTGGCAAGCGCGTGATCGACCTGGTCGGCTTCATGACCAGCGCGACCGAAGAAAACGGCCAGACCGAAGGTATTTGCTGGTAAGGCACCTGTAGGAGCGAGGCATGCCCGCGAGGCTGACGATGCGGGCTATCTGACACACCGCGCAGCTCCCTTCGCGGGCAAGCCTCGCTCCAACGGTCCTCTGTTTCTCACTATGCGGATACACACTATGCAAACGTTAAGGCACGGCTTTCTCCAAGCCGCAGGTTGGCTGTTTTATTTAAGTTTGCTGGCCGCCATTGCCATGGCGTTGCCTTCAAGCATCTTTGACTCGCAGTCCAAAGATTTTATTTTCCTCATCGGGATCATCGGTATCTGGCGTTACTCGATGGGCGCAACGCACTTTGTGCGGGGCATGCTGTTTTTGTATGTGGTTTACCCGCACCTGCGTCGCAAAGTACGCAAGCTGGGGAAATCGGCTGATCCGTCCCATGTATTTATCATGGTCACCAGCTTTCGGATCGATGCACTGACCACCGCGCAGGTCTACAGCTCGGTGATCCGCGAAGCCATCGAATGCGGCTTCCCGACCACCGTCGTCTGTTCCCTGGTGGAGATGTCCGACGAGCTGCTGGTCAAGGCACTGTGGGCCAAGTACAACCCGCCCGAGCACGTGAAGCTGGACTTCGTGCGCATCGCCGGCACCGGCAAACGCGACGGCCTGGCGTTCGGTTTCCGTGCGATCTCGCGTCACATGCCCGATGACCGCGCTGTGGTTGCCGTGGTGGACGGCGACACCGTGCTCAGCGAAGGCGTCGTGCGCAAAACCGTGCCCTGGTTCCAGCTCTACGAAAACGTCGGCGGCCTGACCACCAACGAATTCTGCGAAGTGCGCGGCGGCTACATCATGGCCGAGTGGCACAAACTGCGTTTTGCCCAGCGTCACATCAACATGTGCTCAATGGCCCTGTCCAAGCGCGTGTTGACCATGACCGGCCGCATGTCTGTCTTCCGCGCAACCGTGGTCACTGACCCGGCGTTCATCGCCGACGTCGAAAGCGACTCGCTGCAACACTGGCGTCTGGGGCGCTTCAAGTTCCTGACCGGCGACGACAAGTCCAGTTGGTTCAGCCTGATGCGCCTGGGCTACGACACCTTCTACGTGCCGGACGCCGCCATCAACACCGTGGAACATCCGCCCGAAAAGAGCTTTCTCAAGGCCAGCCGCAAGCTGATGTATCGCTGGTACGGCAACAACCTGCGCCAGAACTCCCGCGCCTTAGGCCTGGGTGTCGGACGTCTTGGGGTGTTCACCAGCATCGTGCTGTTCGATCAGCGCGTTTCGATGTGGACCTCCATCCTGGGCCTGACGGTCGCCATGATCGCCGCCTTCAAATACGGCTTCGCTTTCCTGTTGGTTTACCTGCTGTGGATCGGTATCACCCGCTTGATTCTCACACTGCTGCTATCGCTTAGCGGGCACTCGATCGGACCGGCCTACCCGGTGATTCTCTATTACAACCAGATCGTCGGCGCGTTGATGAAGATCTACGTTTTCTTTCGCCTCGACCGCCAGTCCTGGACCCGTCAGGACACCAAACTTAGCCGCGACATGGCCAGCTTCCAGGGGTGGTTCAACACCTGGTCGTCTCGAACCATGACTTTTTCGGCTGGCAGCATCTTCGTCGCAGTACTGCTGACGATGGTTTGAAACAAGTCTCAGCCGGACTAATGGATCAACTCGATTAATCAGGAATTACCGCCATGAATACAGCCTTGAATGTGAACGTCGTCCACGAATCCGAAGCCCAGCGTCAGCACGCACGGGTGCGGATTCCAGCCAAACTGCGCCTGCTGGGCAATGACCGCAACCCGATCGATGCCAAGGTTGATGACCTCTCTGCGGGCGGTCTGGCCTTCAACGTGGGTCAACACCCACTGACCGTTGGCCAGGTATACAAGGGCCGTCTGCAATTTGTGATCGACAACCTCGGTCTGGCGATGGACGTCGAAATTCAAGTGCGTTCGTTTGACAGCGCCAACGGCCGCGTCGGCGCGCAATTCCAGAACCTCGACGCCCAGGATATCTCCACACTGCGCCACCTGATCACTTCGCACCTGAGCGGCGAAGTCGTCAGCATGGGCGAAGTGCTGGCGACCCTGCAGCGCGACAACTTCACCAAGGCGCGCAAGGTCAAAGACGGCGGCAGCGGCATGACTGCGTTCGGCCGTCTGCGCGCCGTGACCTTCAGCGCCGGTATCTTCATCGTCGGCCTGGCGGCCTTTGGCTTCGTGGTCAAGTCGGTGTACGGCATGTATTTCGTCAGCCACTCGACCGCAGGCCTGGTCAGCGTGCCGACCATGGACGTGACCATGCCGCGCGAAGGCACAGTGTCGAGCCTGGTCGGTGCCGACGGCAACGTGGCCAAAGGTGCCCCGCTTGCCTCGTTCAGCACCAGCATGCTGGAGATGCTCAAGGGCAATCTCGACCCTGACGAAATGCAGCCCGCCAAGATCGAAGAACTGTTCGGTCGCCAGATGGCCGGCACTCTGACCAGCCCGTGCGATTGCGTGGTCGGCAAACAACTGGTGGCTGACGGCCAATACGCGGCCAAAGGTCAGGTGATCTTCCAGCTGACGCCACGCAACGTCGCCGCCAATATCGATGCGCGCTTCACCTATCGTCAGTTCTCGGACGTGCAGCCCGGTGCTCGCGTCAACTTCCAGGTGGCCGGCGAGCCAGGCACCCACGGCGGCCAGATCGTCAGCGCCGCCAGCCTGAACCCGGTTGACCTGTCGTCGGACATCCGCGTGCAGATCAAGCCGGACGAGTCGATCAACAGCAACCTGGCTGGCCGTCCGGTCGAAGTGGTCAGCGACCGCGGCCCATCGTTGAACTGGTTGATCGATAAAGCCACGGCCGCAGGTCTCTAAACATGGCTAGCCCACTACGAAGCTTGTCAGCCCCTACGTTATTGAGCCTCGCGATGGCGATCGGGATCAGCGGCTGTGCCGGTCTGCCCGATCAACGTCTGGCCAATGAAGCCCTGAAACGCGGAGATACCGCGGTGGCGGAGCAAAACTATCGGCAACTGGCGGACCTGGGTTATAGCGATGCACAGGTCGGTCTGGCTGACATTCAGGTCGGCACCCGCGACCCTGAGCTGATCAAACAGGCTGAGGCGACCTATCGCGCCGCTGCCGACACTTCCCCTCGCGCGCAATCGCGTCTGGGCAAGCTGTTGGCGGTCAAGCCGAACTCGACCGAGGCCGAGCAGCACGAAGCCGAAGACCTGTTGAAAAAGGCTTTTGCCAATGGCGAACAAGGCACTTTGATCCCGCTGGCCATGCTTTATCTGCAGTACCCGCACAGCTTCCCGAACGTCAACGCGCAGCAGAAGATCAGCCAGTGGCGCGCGCAAGGTTACCCGGAAGCGGGTCTGGCCCAAGTGCTGCTGTACCGCACCCAGGGCACCTACGACCAGCATCTGGCGGAAGTGGAAAGCATCTGCAAGCAGGCGCTCAATACCACCGACGTGTGCTACGTCGAGCTGGCCACCGTCTACCAGAAACAAAGCGCGACCGACAAACAAGCGGCGCTGCTGGACCAGATGCAAAAGGGATACGCGTTGGGCTCGGTGACGGCGCAACGGGTGGACAGCGTGGCACGTGTGTTGTCCGACGCGACGCTGGGCAAGCCTGATGAAAAGACCTCCCAGCAATTGCTGGAAAAGGTCGCCCCGGTTTACCCCGCTTCCTGGGTGAGCTTGGCGCAATTGCTCTACGACTACCCGGAACTGGGCGACGTCGACAAGATGATGGAATACCTGGACAACGGTCGCGCCGCCGATCAACCGCGCGCAGAGCTGTTGCTCGGTCGCCTGTACTACGAAGGCAAGATGGTGCTGCCGGACGCTCACAAAGCCGAAGAGCATCTGCAAAAAGCCGCTGCCACTCAGCTGTCCGCTCATTACTACCTCGGCCAGCTTTACCGCCGTGGCTACCTTGGGAATCCCGACCCGCAGAAAGCCGTCGACCAGTTGTTGACCGCAGCCCGTGGAGGTCAGAGCAGCGCCGATTTCGCCATTGCGCAGCTGTTCTCCCAGGGTAAAGGCATCAAGCCAGACCCTGTGAATGCGTGGGTATTCGGCCAACTGGCGATGCTTCAGGACACCCCTGAGGCCAAGGACCTTGCCGCGCAGCTCAATGATCAATTGCCGCCAGAGAAGCGTGCCATCGCGCAACGCTTGCTCCAACAAGAACAGCAGGTGCGAGGCGCCAGCGCTCAAAACGCGTTGGCCATGCAAGCCCTGCAACCAGAAAAAGACGGCGAGGACGCACCCCTATGAAGCTGAAGTTGAATCCCCTGATGGCCGCAGGTTTAGGCCTGGGTTTTTCCCTGATCTGGGCAACCCCGACCCTCGCCGCCCTGACCGACGATAAAAACTTTGGCATCGAAGTGAAAGCCACCGGCCAGGCCGAAGACGACCGTGACCTCGGCACCCGCGACGGTGGCGACGTGAACGGTATCGGTCTGGACATTCGCCCATGGATGTATGGCAAATGGGGCGACTGGAGCGGTTATGCGATGGGCCAGGTGGTGACTGCCACTGACACCATCCAGACCGACCCGCTGGAACAGCAATCCACCGACAGCCAGACCGGGCAGACCAGCCAGCAGGCTCGCGGCACCGCCGACAGCCGCAAGGTTTCGGACAGCTACGCCGCACTGCGGGAATTCTGGGTCGGCTACAGCGGCTTCACGCCGTATCCGGGGGAAATCCTCAAGTTCGGTCGCCAGCGCCTGCGCAATGACGACGGCCAGTGGCACGACGTGAACATCGAAGCGCTGGACTGGACCTTCGACACCACGCTGCTCAAGGCAGAAGTCGGCGCCGCCCAGCGTTTCAGCGAATACCGCACCGACCTGACCGAGCTGGACCCGCAGGACAAAGACCGCCAGCACCTGTATGGCGATGTCAGCTACCAGTGGACGCCCGGTCATTGGGCCGGCATTCGCGGCCACTACAGCCACGACGACGGCAGCCTGAAACATCAGGGCGAGGCGCTGGATGATCTGGACAAGACGTCTACCGGTGATCTGACCTGGCTGGGCATTCAAGCCAACAGCGACGCTTACAACTATCGCAACACCAACCCGATCAACTATTGGGGCAGCGTGACCTGGCTCAATGGCGACCGCGACCGTATCGGCGCCGCCTACGACGCCACCAGCGATCAATACCTGGCGGGCGCCAAGGACAAGAGCAACGTCAACGGCTGGGCCAGTGATCTGGGCCTGCGTTTTCGTCTCGATCCGATGTGGCAGGTCGGTGGCGCTTACTCGCGCGCCAGCAAGAACTACGAGCAGAACGGCCTGGAGAGCAACCGCTCGAACTGGACCGGCACTCGCTCGCGGGTACATCGCTTTGGTGAGGCCTTCCAGGGCGAAATGGCCAACGTGGAATCCGGCTCGCTGTTCGCTTCCTGGCAGCTGCGCGACGAGTACGACGCCTCGCTGGTTTACCACAAGTTCCGTCGCGTCGATGGCCATTCCGGCATCGGTGGCGCAGGCGTGAACCCGGCTCGCGAGAACGTCGATGCAGACGGCATCAGCACCGGAACCTTCGATTCCCTGCCGCTGGAAGACGGCCGCAAGGACCTGGGTCAGGAGATGGACCTGGTGGTCACCAAGTATTTCAAACAAGGCCTGTTGCCTGCGTCCGTCAGCCAGTCGTTCGATGAGCCTTCGGCGCTGGTACGTCTGCGCGCAGGCGTGTTCAAGCCCGGCGATGCGTATCACAACGGCGTGGATGAATACATGCACCGCGCCATCGTCGACGTTATCTGGCGCTTCTGATGCAAGCCGCGAAAGGAGAATCTGTTGGAGCGAGGCTTGCCCGAGAAGCTTACGACGCGGGCCTTCAGGCACACCGCGTCGCTCCCTTCGCGGGCAAGCCTCGCTCCAACGGTACGAATCGTCAGATAGATCAGATGCTGACTCAGCAATTGATGAGAGCGAATGAAATGAACAGTCAAGCAAGCAGTTTGCGTAACCGGGCATGGCCGCATGCCCTGCTGGAAAGCTCCTTGCTCAGAGGCGCAGTGCTGAGCAGCGCGTTACTGCTGGCGAGCACTGCGGCCATGGCCAATACCGCTCCCGCAGTTCCGGCTGCCGCCAGCAAGGAAGCACCGGCTCCCGGCGCGGTCAAAGAGCTTCAGCAAGCCAAGACCTACACCATCAGCAGCCCGCCGAGCGAGCCACTGATGATGGACAAGCCCAAGTTGCCTGACCTGTCCGGCTACACCGCACAAGCAGTGGAAAAGAAAATCGTGCGCAGCAAACCGGGCAAGGTCTCGGTCAAGCGGATGATGCAGGAAGACTCGCTCAAGGAATTCATCGGCGGCGACAACAAGATGGCCGAGTGGGTCGCGCGTCAGCACGGTATCCCTCAGGCGATCTTCATCGACGATGGTTACGTCAACCTGCGTGATCTGGCGAAAAAGGTACCCAACCAGTACCTGAGCGAAACCTCGCCGGGCGTGTTCATCGCACGCCTGCCGATTGTGGTCGGCAAAAAAGGCATCCTCGAAGTCGATAAAAAGACCCAGGAACTGCGCCTGTCTCAAGAGGCCGGTGCGTTCGTGGTCAATGACAACATGCTGTTCATCACCGACACCAAGGTGACCGGATGGAGCGAGAAAGCCAACGGCCCGTCCACCTATAAGTCGCCAAAGGAATTCCGCCCGTTTCTGTTGTCCTGGGGCGGCACGCAGACCTACATCGTCAATACGAAGGTCGCAAGCCTGGGCTACAACAACAGCAAGTCCTACGGGGTGAGCATTTCCCAGTACACGCCCAACATGAAAGCGGTGATGAAGCGTCCGGACCCCACTGGCTGGATCATCAACTCCGAGTTCTCTGACCTGTGGTACGGCTTCTACTGCTATGAAACCCGCGACTTCGTGGTCAAGGGCAGCACCTACCGCGACAACATCGTCTACGGCATCGACCCCCACGACCGTTCCCACGGTCTGATCATTGCCGAAAACGCTGTGTTCGGGACCAAGAAAAAGCACGGCATCATCGTGTCCCGTGAAGTGAACGACAGCTTCATCATCAACAACAAAAGCTACGAAAATCACTTGTCCGGCGTGGTGCTCGACCGTAACAGCGTCAACAACCTGGTGGCTTACAACGAGATCTACCGCAACCACACCGACGGCATCACGCTGTATGAAAGTGGCGACAACCTGATCTGGGGCAACCGCGTATTCGCCAACAAGCGCCACGGCATCCGGGTTCGCAACAGCGTCAATATCAAGCTGTACGAGAACCTGGCCATGGGCAACGGCCTGATGGGCGTCTATGGCCACATCAAGGACCTGAGCGACACCGACCGCGACATCAAGCTCGATCCGTTCGATGCCGAAGTGTCCCTGATCATGGTCGGCGGCAACCTGGCGTCCAACGGTTCTGGCCCCTTGTCCATCGACTCCCCGCTCAGCGTCGAGTTGTACAAGGTGTCGATGCTGGCCCCGACCAAAACCAGTGGCATCACCTTCAACGGGATTCTCGGCGAGCGCCAGGATGAAATCCTAGACCTGCTGGTGCGCCAACAAAAAGCCGTATTGATCGACCCGGTCGAACGTCAGACAGACATGCGGGACTGAGGAATTTCTATGCACGCTCAACTGATCAAGTTTCTCAGCCTTTCGGGGCTCACCGCAGCACTGTTCGCGGCGGGCAATGCCTACGCCGACGACGCAGCCGCCGCGCCGACCTTCAAGGCCGACCCCTGCTGCAGTCTGTGCCCGGAAGCGCACGACGAGAAAAACTACGTTTCACGCTATCAACAGAACTTCACCACGCTGGTCCAGGCCCAGGGCGACTGGCTGTTCCGGACCAAAGAAGATCTGCGCACCGAGTTCGACACCACGCCTGAAGGCTATGCGCGGATGAAAGAACTGCACGACGCATTCAAGAGCAAGGGCGTGGAGCTTGTGGTGGTGTATCAACCGACTCGCGGGCTGGTGGATCGCAATAAATTGTTCCCGGCCGAACGCGATAAGTTCGACTACGACACCGCCCTGAAAAACTACCAGGCGATGCTCGGCCGCTTCGCAAAAATGGGCTACACGGTGCCCGATCTGTCGCCGTTGACCAACGAGCAGCAGGCCCACGATTTCTACTTCCGTGGCGACCAGCACTGGACGCCATACGGTGCCCAGCGCACGGCGAAGATCGTGGCCGAATCGGTCAAGCAATTGCCGGCATTCGCCAGCGTCCCCAAGCGTGAATTCGAGTCACACATCTCGGGCCGCATGGGCAAGAAAGGCACCTTGCACAACATGGCCGGGCAACTGTGCGGCTCCAGCTACGCGATCCAGTACATGGACATGTTCGAAACCGAGCCCAAGGGCGAGGCGGCGGACGGCGATCTGTTCGGCGATTCCGGCACCCCCGAAATCACCCTGGTCGGCACCAGCCACAGCGGCAAGAACTACAACTTCGCCGGCTTTCTTCAGGAATACATGGGCGCCGACGTACTGAACGTTGCGTTCCCCGGCGGCGGCCTCGAAGGCTCGATGCTGCAGTACCTGGGCAGCGACGACTTCCAGAAACACCCGCCGAAGATTCTCATCTGGGAATTCTCGCCGCTGTACCGTCTGGATCAGGAGACCATCTACCGCCAGATGATGTCCTTGCTGGACAACGGCTGCGAGGGCAAACCGGCACTCATGAGCACCAGCACTTCGCTCAAGCCCGGCACCAACGAGCTGTTGGTCAACGGCAAAAACGGCATCAAGGACGTGCGCAACGGCAGTAATCAGATCGATATCAAATTCGCCGACACCTCGGTGAAGACCCTTCAGGCCCGACTTTGGTACATGAACGGCCGTCACGAAGATTTGAAGATCGAGAAACCTGAAACATCCGATACCGACGGGCGCTTCGCCTTCGAACTGCGCGATGACAAGGACTGGGCAGACCAGCAATTGCTCGCACTGGAAGTACAGGGCCCGGAAGCGGGCACCGCACCCCAGCAAGTCGAAGCCAAAGTATGCAAACGCAACGTGTTCCCGAATGTCGCGCATCGCACCGCGCAAGCCGGATTATGAGGCTCTTATGCACACTCCAAAAATGATGCTCCCTACTCTTCTCTCCCTGGCCGTGCTGTCATCGACCGTACTGACCACCAGCGCCAGCGCCGCCACGACACTCGTGCCGCCGCAGGGTTATTACGAGGGCGTTGAGAAATTCAAAAGCGGCGAAAACAAGTTTTCCTGTGACGCCATCCCGCAGCCGTACACCGACAAACTGGTGTTCCGCAGCAAATATGAGGGCTCGGACAAGGCACGCTCCACGCTGAACAAAGAGTCCGAGCAGGCGTTCCGTGATGCCACCAAATCCATCACCACCATGGAGCGCAACACCAGCAAAGTGGTCATGCAATACATGCGCGACGGTCGTCCGGAACAGCTCGACTGCGCGCTGAACATGTTGACCACCTGGGCCAAGGCCGATGCGCTGGAGTCCACCGACTTCAACCACACGGGCAAGTCCATGCGCAAATGGGCGCTGGGCAGTATGTCCTCGTCTTACCTGCGCCTGAAGTTCTCCGATTCGCACCCGCTGGCGACCCGTCAGCAGGACGCACAAGTGATCGAAGCCTGGTTCAGCAAGCTGGGTGATCAGGTGGTGAGCGACTGGAACAACCTGCCGCTGGACAAGACCAACAACCACTCCTACTGGGCCGCCTGGTCAGTGATGGCAACGTCGGTGGCCACCAATCGCAAGGACTTGTTCGACTGGTCGGTGAAGGAGTTCCGCCTGGCCGCCAATCAGGTCGATGCCCAGGGCTTTTTGCCCAACGAGCTCAAACGCAAGCAACGCGCGCTGGCCTATCACAACTACGCCCTGCCGCCGCTGGCAATGATCGCCAGTTTCGCTCAAGTGAATGGTGTGGATCTGCGTCCTGAAAACAACGGCGCCTTGAAGCGTCTGGGTGATCGGGTGCTCGCTGGCGTGAAGGATTCGGGTAGCGAATTCGCTGCGCGCGATGGCGAAAAGCAGGACATGACGGACCTGAAAACCGCCATGAAATTCGCCTGGCTGGAACCGTACTGCTCGCTGTACGACTGCAGCCCGGACGTGCTGGAACAGAAGCACAAGATGCAACCGTTTAAGAACTTCCGCCTGGGCGGCGACCTGACCCGCACGTATGACCCCAAGCACGAAAAGGGTGAGAAGAGCGGTTCGTAGGAACTGCGTCTGATCGGACACGTTTCTGGGCAACGATCAGAACTGTAGGAGCTGCCGCAGGCTGCGATAGCGGTGAGTCAGTCGCTGAAGATGCTAGATGAGCCTGCGCTTCGTAGCCTTCGGCAGCTCCTACAGGGAGCGGCGTCAGGTTTGGGTTTCATGTTTCACCTCCCCCGCTCTGCAGCGGGGGGGTTTGGGGGGGCTTCGGCTCCTGGATGTTGGACAAACGGAGATATCAGGATGGTGTTCTCATCCAATGTGTTCCTGTTCTTGTTCTTGCCGGTGTTTCTCGGCTTGTACTACTTGAGCGGACAACGCTATCGCAACCTGCTGCTGCTGATCGCCAGCTATGTGTTCTATGCCTGGTGGCGAGTGGACTTCCTGGCCCTGTTCGCAGCGGTCACGCTGTGGAACTACTGGATCGGCCTCAAGGTGGGCGCAGCGGGCGTGCGAACCAAACCGGCGCAGCGCTGGCTGCTGCTCGGCGTGGCCGTGGACCTGTGCATCCTGGGCTATTTCAAGTACGCCAACTTTGGCGTCGACAGCATCAACGCGATGATGACGTCGGTCGGTCTTTCGCCCTTCATCCTCACGCACGTGCTGCTGCCGATCGGGATCTCGTTCTACATTTTCGAGTCCATCAGCTACATCATCGACGTGTACCGTGGCGATACCCCGGCCACACGCAACCTGATCGATTTCGCTGCATTCGTAGCGATCTTCCCGCACCTGATCGCAGGCCCCGTGCTGCGTTTCCGCGACCTGGCCGATCAGTTCAACAACCGCACGCACACTCTGGACAAGTTCTCTGAAGGCGCCACGCGGTTCATGCAGGGCTTCATCAAGAAAGTGTTCATTGCCGACACGCTGGCGGTGGTCGCCGATCACTGCTTCGCCTTGCAGCACCCCACCACGGGCGATGCCTGGCTGGGTGCGCTGGCCTACACCGCGCAGTTGTATTTCGACTTCTCCGGTTACAGCGACATGGCCATCGGCCTGGGCTTGATGATGGGTTTCCGCTTCATGGAAAACTTCAAACAGCCGTACATCAGCCAGTCGATCACCGAGTTCTGGCGGCGCTGGCACATCAGCCTGTCCACCTGGCTGCGTGACTATCTGTACATCACATTGGGCGGCAACCGTGGTGGCAAAATCGCGACCTATCGCAACTTGTTCCTGACCATGTTGCTGGGCGGCCTGTGGCACGGCGCCAACATCACCTACATCGTCTGGGGCGCCTGGCACGGCATCTGGCTGGCCATTGAGAAGGCGCTGGGCATTAACACCACGCCGCGCAGTTTCAACCCGGTTCGCTGGGCGTTGACCTTCCTGCTGGTGGTGATGGGCTGGGTAATCTTTCGCTCGGAAAACCTGCACGTGGCCGGTCGTATGTACGGCGCAATGTTCAGCTTCAGCGAATGGCAATTGTCCGAACTCAATCAGGCAAGCCTCACCGGTCTGCAAGTGGCGACGCTGGTGGTGGCCTACATCACGCTGGCGTTCTTCGGCCTGCGCGATTTCTACAAGAATCGCGCACCGGTCAAGCCCACTAGCGACACCAGCATCCGCGACAAGGCAGTACCGGCCGACGGTCCTGCCACGGCACAACCAGGCCTGATCAAAGCCGTACCGGGCGACACGCCGGGCAGCATTCATCAGCCCGGTTACACCGTAGGCGTGGAAGCGCAGGTGCAGCCTGCCTACTGGACTGCCGATTGGTCGCGCTACGTGATGCGCGGCTTGATTCTGCTGATGTTCGTGGCCTCGATTCTCAAACTCTCGGCGGCCAGCTTCTCGCCGTTCCTTTACTTCCAGTTCTGAGGGCCTGACATGACCCGTTCATTACGAATCCTCTACATCGCGCTGTTTCTGGCGATCCTGCTGGCACTGGGCATCTGGTCCCTTCGTAGCTTCAGCGGCTTCTCGACGTCCCAGGAAACCACAGTGCTCAACGGTCGCTGGACCAAGGCTGTGGAAACCCACTACGACGAAGAGTTTCCGATCAAGCGCCTGGGCACCAACCTCTGGGCAGCGCTGGATTACAAGCTCTTCAACGAAGGTCGTCCCGGTGTCGTGCTGGGCAAGGACCAATGGCTCTACACCGACGAAGAGTTCGATGCAGTGGCCAACGGCGAGCAGAACGAAGCCGACAACCTGGCGCTGATTCAGGGCGTGCGTGATCAGCTGAAAAAACAAGGCACGGAGCTGGTGCTGGCGATCATTCCGGCCAAGACCCGTCTGTATCCGGAACACATCGGCAGCAACACCCCCGCTACGTTGCACACTGACCTGTATCAGCAATTTCATGCGCAGGTGAGTCAAGCCGGGATTTTCGCCCCTGACCTGCTGGCGCCGCTGCAGAACGCCAAAAACGACGGTCAGGTGTTCTTGCGCACAGACACCCACTGGACGCCCATGGGCGCCGAAGTGGTCGCGCAACAACTGGGCGCCGCGATCTCCAGGCAGACACCCCTGAACGGCGATCCGCAGACCTTCGTCACCGAAGCGAAAACGAGCGAGCCGTACAAGGGCGACCTGACCAACTTCCTGCCACTGGACCCGTTGTTCAGCAACCTGCTGCCAAAACCCGATGACCTGCAACAACGCAGCACTAACCCTGCCGAGCCAACGGCTGACAGCGGTGATGCACTGTTCGCCGACAATCAGGTGGCCGTCGGTCTGGTGGGCACCAGCTACAGCGCCAACCCTAACTGGAACTTTGCCGGCGCCCTCAAGCAGGCGCTGCACAGCGATGTCGTCAATTACGCCGAAGACGGCCATGGCCCGATCCTGCCGATGCTCAAGTATCTGCAGACCGACGCCTTCAAGAGCAGCCCGCCGCAGGTCCTGATCTGGGAATTCCCGGAGCGTTACCTGCCGGCCCATAACGACCTTGGCGAGTTCGATCCGCAGTGGATCGCCGAACTGAAAAAGGCCCGTGACCCTCAACAAAATCTGGCAATTAGTGCCAACAACTCCGAGTCGCCCAGCCGGGCGCAAAACTGAGAGGACTCTCAAAATGACCTTACAGAACCCAGCTCAAACGACTGCCCGCAAAACCAAAAGCAGCTTGCTGAAAACCTGCGTGCTGGCCGCCAGCCTTGGCTTCGTTTCCCTTCATGCAATGGCCGGTGATTCCGCGCTGTACGGCCCGACCGCACCAAAAGGCTCGACCTTCGTGCGGGTCTATAACGCCAGCAACGCCGAAGTCAACGCAAGCGTGGGCAACACCAGCCTGAGCGAAGTCGGCCCCTTGGCCAGCACTGATTTCAGCTTCATGCCTCAGGGCGATTACAGCGCCAAGATCGGCAGTCAGACCCTTCCGGTCAAACTGGCAAGCGACCACTACTACACCATCGTCAACAACACCTCAGGCAGCCCGCAACTGGTCGAAGAGCCGCCATTCAAGAACAAGCAGAAGTCTCTGGTGCGCGTGCAGAACCTGAGCGACAAGCCACTGACCCTGAAAACCGCCGACGGCAAGACCGCCGTAGTCGAATCCGTCAAAGCCAAGGGTACCGGCGAGCGCGAAATCAACCCGGTCAAAGTCAGCCTGGCGCTGTACGAAGGCGACAAGAAAGTCAGCGACGTCAAGCCTGTAGCGCTGGAGCGTGGCGAAGCCGCCGTGCTGTATGTCACCGGCAGCGGAAGCAGCCTGTCGCCGGTTTGGGTAAAACGCCCTACCGCGACTCGATAAACGATTGCTGATTCCGGCAAATGGCTTCTGATTCTGGCCGCAGGCCGTAGGAGTAGGGCTTGCCCACGATCTGGCGCGAAGCGGCAGTAACCAGTCGACGAGTTCGTTCAGACACACCTCGATCTCAGGTTTACGACGGGTTCCCCGCCGATCGCCGGCAAGCCAGGCTCCCACGCCTTCGGCAGAAGCGAAATTGACGGTCGGCGCTAGGCATTGTTGCCAAGAGAGCGCCACCGATGACGCACAACAATAAGCAAGACGAAACGACAGAAACCGATTCAGCCCATTCGAACGCTTTTGCTATTGGAGAAACAAAATGATTCCAGTGATCTTGTCAGGTGGCAGCGGTTCCCGACTCTGGCCGCTTTCGCGCAAACAGTTCCCCAAACAGTTCCTGGCGCTGACCGGCGACCACACTCTGTTCCAGCAAACCCTTGAGCGCCTGGTCTTCGAAGGCATGCAAGAGCCCATCGTGGTCTGCAACAAGGAACACCGTTTCATCGTCAACGAGCAACTGGGCGCACTGAACCTGGAAACTCAAAGCATCATCATGGAACCGTTCGGTCGCAACACCGCGCCTGCGGTTGCACTGACCGCCATGATGCTGGTCAACGAAGGCCGCGACGAACTGATGCTGGTGCTCCCGGCTGACCACGTCATCGAAGATCAGAAAGCTCTGCAACGGGCCCTGGCCCTGGCCACCGTTGCCGCTGAACGTGGCGAAATGGTGCTGTTCGGCATCCCGGCCACCAAGCCGGAAACCGGTTACGGCTACATCAAATCCACTGCCGACGTGCTGCTGCCTGAAGGCGTGAGCCGCGTTTCGCACTTCGTCGAAAAACCGGACGAAAAACGTGCCACCGAATTCGTCGAAGCCGGCGGCTATTTCTGGAACAGCGGCATGTTCCTGTTCCGTGCCAGTCGCTTCCTTGAAGAACTGAAAAAGCACGATCCGGACATCTACGACACCTGCCTGCTGACCCTTGAGCGCAGCAGCCGTGAAGGCGCCAACGTCGAAATCGACGAAGCCACCTTCGCCCAGTGCCCGGACAACTCCATCGACTACGCCGTGATGGAAAAAACCCAACGCGCCTGCGTCGTGCCACTGTCGGCTGGCTGGAACGATGTCGGCTGCTGGGCTTCGCTGTGGGCCGTGCATGACAAGGACGCCAATGGCAACGTCACCAAAGGCGACGTCATCCTGCAAGACAGCCGCAACTGCATGGTTCATGGCAACGGCAAACTGGTGTCGGTGATCGGCCTGGACAACATCGTTGTAGTTGAAACCAAAGACGCCATGATGATCGTCCACAAAGACAAGGTTCAGGGCGTCAAGCAGATGGTCAACACCCTGAACGAACAGGGCCGCACCGAAACCCAGAACCACCTGGAAGTCTATCGCCCTTGGGGCTCGTATGACTCTGTGGACATGGGCGGCCGCTTCCAGGTCAAGCGCATCTCGGTCAAGCCGGGCGCCAGTCTGTCGCTGCAAATGCACCACCACCGGGCAGAACACTGGATCGTGGTGTCGGGTACCGCTCAAGTCACCTGTGACGAGAACGTGTTCCTGCTCACTGAAAACCAGTCCACCTACATCCCGATCGCCTCGGTCCACCGCTTGCGCAACCCAGGCAAGATCCCGCTGGAAATCATCGAAGTGCAATCGGGCAGCTACCTGGGCGAAGACGACATCGAGCGTTTCGAAGACGTCTATGGGCGCTCCAACAACTCGGTGGAAGCAGGCGTGAAAACCCAGACCATCGCGCGCTGATACTCGCGTTCAGCGAGCATCCCCTGCCCCCGTCAAGCTCTGCGAAGCCCCATGCGCAGTCGCTCGACGGGGGCTTTTTTGTGCGTGCGCAGATAACACTGATCTTGTTGGAGCGAGGCTTGCCCGCGAAGCTAACACCGTCAATTCCGAACACATAGCGCTCACACCACCAATTCGCGGGCAAGCCTCGCTCCAACAATCCGCGGATGACATCAGAGATTTGGTCTATCCCTGCCCTTTCGGTACGATGCCCACATCTGCCCGTTCCGGACGCTTCCCATGATCTTCGGCGCCATACTGCTGCTCACTTGGCTGGTCCTGCTATTGCGCTACCCCTCCAAGGCGTTGCCGGTATCTCTGGCGGCGGCGGTGGGGTTAGGGATCGTTGCGCTGTGCGTGATCTGGCAGGACAGCCGCGATACGCAGCGCCTTGAACGGCTGCAACTGCGTCTGGACTTCGCACCGCAGCAATGCCCGATTGGCCGACCGCTGCTGGTGCTGATCGATAACGGCAACAAGGTGCCGCTGAGCGAACTGCGCTGGAAAGTGGCCGCTTATGCCCCGGGCGATACCGTCAATCTTGCCGAAGACACCTACACCGCGCCTCGCTATCGCGGCCCAGGCGAGTTGCTGCCCGGTAGCCAATGGCAAGACTGTTTGCCGCTGCCTCCGCTGCGCGCCGGCTACCGACCGCAAACCCTGGAATTTCGCGCCGAGCGCCTGCAGGGCACGTTTTCGGATTAGCCATCGAGCGTTGACCTACAACCGCTATGTGGGAGGGAGCTTGCTCGCGACGCGCTGACCTGGCTAATGCATCTCTATCGTCTGGAACAACGCTTGGCGAGCAAGCCCCCTCCCACATCGCTCTCACGGAAGGAAAATCACACCATGCCCGTCGTCCTCATTACCGGTTGTTCAAGCGGCATTGGCCGTGCGATGGCTGACGCGTTCAAATCAGCCGGGTACAGCGTCTGGGCTACGGCCCGCAAGCCCGAAGACGTAGCGAAGCTGAACGCTGCGGGCTTCACCGGCATCGAGCTGGACGTCAACGATCCGGCAGCACTCGAGCGATTAGTGGCCACGCTGGAGCAACGCGACACTCCGCTCGATGTGCTGATCAATAACGCAGGTTACGGTGGTATTGGTCCACTGCTCGATGGAGGCGTCGAGGCGCTGCGCAGGCAGTTTGAAACCAACGTGTTTTCCATCGTCGGTGTCACGCGCGCGCTATTCCCGGCGCTGCGCCGCAGCAAAGGATTGGTGGTCAATATCGGCAGCGTGTCAGGCGTATTGGTCACGCCATTTGCCGGCGCCTACTGCGCGTCCAAGGCGGCAGTGCACGCGATGAACGAGGCGTTACGCCTGGAGCTGGCGCCCTTTGGCATTCGCGTCATGGAGGTGCAGCCTGGTGCCATCGACACCCAGTTCGCCAACAACGCCAAACGTGAAGCAGAACAGGTGATCCACGAAGGCTCGGCATGGTGGCCGCTGCGTGAAAGCATCCGCGCCCGTGCCAATGCCTCGCAAAACAATCCGACTCCGGCAGCCCAATTCGCTCAGGAAGTGCTCAAGGCCGTGCGACAACCAAAACCACCACGTTTATTGAGATCCGGAAACGGCTGCCACGCCCTGCCATTGCTGGCCTGGTTGCTGCCCAAGGGGTTGCTGGATCGGGTGCTGAGTAAACGGTTTGGCCTGGGGGGCGAACTTTAAATCACCATTTGGCTACGATCGTCTACGCATGGCGCCACAGTGAAGCGGGCGAAGTCCGTCAAAGTCCCCTTTAGAAACCAACGAAAATACGCTGTTGCCTTATCAGGACAGACGACTTTTCCGACAGTCATTTCCCATGCCTGCCGCCATACTCCGTGACGAACGTCAGCGACAATGCTGATGCCTACCGTCAAGGATGACGAACATGAGCGACGAGCCAAGCAACAACCAGTTGGCGGACACCCCAGAGACCGAAAATGCCGAAGTGGATGCCGCAATCGAAGACATTGCACGCTTCTTCACCGACATCGTGAACCCCAGGCTTTTTAGCCCTATCGCTTATATCGAAGCTGCAATCGCGCGAATGGTCGATGAGTCCGACGCAACGCCTCAAATAAAAGCATCCATTACCAGCCAAACGCTGATTACCGTCCGCTATCTCGAGCATATGCCTACGACCTTTTCCGGGCCTCTTCAGGGCGGCATACCCTCCATGCTGCCAAAAAGCAGACAGTTCAAGCTGTTCGACATCGTCACCGACAGTTACATCAAGCAGCTGCAAAAAGGCACCGGCCTGCGCATCGTCTGGCCTTCTGAATACCCCAGCGCACTCACCACCGCGTTGGAAAGTGCCAATTTGCAAAACGAATACAGAGCCGACATCGATACGACGTTTGTACGTCCGGATGTCGAACACATCTCCAAGCTGCTGATCGAAAACGAGCTGGACACCATTCTCAAGACATACCTGAAGCGGGCCGACATCAAACCCGACAATCGCAGCTTGGTGGAGGCCTGCCTGGACAAGCGAATCAAGCTGCAGACCGTCCACTTTTATCGCGCCAACGGGGTTGCGCTCGGACAAGTCGCACGACTGGCCTGGCCCAAGGAGAGCGAATACGCCACGACCCGAAACAGCTTGCTGCTCTTCCTTGGAGTGGTGCCGGAACAGGCGGTGCTGGAGCTGCCCTCCGACCTCACCCAGCGCATGCACTTCGTCACACGCTCAGCAACGCTCAAACGATTGATACTCGAAAGACTGCCCATTTATGAAAGACTCAAGGATGGTAACGACAGCCTGCTCTATCGTAAGACTTACCTCGGTACAAAAGCCGTAACGCGGCCCTCTCTCACGTTCTCTAACAGTGACGACATCGTGGGTGAGTTGTATGTGCTCAGGCTGAACCGAATGTTGTCGGACATGGACACCCTGGTTTCCACCGAGACCGAACGCTTCACTGACAAAAGCCTCGAACTGGGCGTGGCGATGTTGCAAGGTCTCTCCATGGCCGTGCTGTTGCCGGCAGGCAGCGCGTTAGTGGCAGGCAGAATGGTCGCCTCGTTTCTTTTGGGAATGACGGCATCAACTCTGGAGGGAATTCGAGGCTCCCTCGCTGACACACCGGATCAAGCAAACGAGCACTACACCAGCGCTTTCATAATGGGCATTTCTGAAATAGCGGGGCCGCTTGCCCAGAAGATGCTGGGCAAAGCGCTGTCAGCAGCGGCGCAATCGAAGGTCGGTACCCAGGTCGCCAAATTACTGCGCCGCCACTATTTCCCCGGCGCTTCGCAGCTGCCTCATCAGGTCATCAGCACCGTACGCAAACCAACTGCGGCGCAAATCGAGCGCTTCAAGGCCGCCCTCACCCAACAGCTGACACTGGGACCAGGGCATGCACAGAAACTGGTCAAGCGTCACGGGCAGATGCTGAACAAGACCGTCGAAGGTCATGACTTGATGGTCTGGCGCGGCCAGGTGTTTCGCGGCGACATGCGCCCACCCGAAGTAGTGTTCAAGGAGGGGTTCCAGCTACGCACGCCGCCTGGGGATATCAAACGCGATATTCATCAGGTCACCGGCGTACGCGGTGGGTTCGGTGGCGGTCACGATGCGCTGGACCCCGACGGCAAGGGTATTTCCACCTCGCTTTTCTATCTTGAGGAGAACACCGGAGCATTCGTCTACGGCGGTGGCAAGGGCGGTTATACCTACCTCATCGATGCGCGCCGGTACGACGGCTACCATCTCTACGCCAACCATTACAAAGCGCAGTACCCGAAGGCGCCCGCGGTCGAGTTCAGACCGACCGAGATCAACTACGGCGAGGGGCTTGCCGGGTCCACTGTGCTTGGGGCCTATGACCGGCACGGCGCGTTTATCCCCAACCCGCCAGCCCTGCGCAAGCTGGGTCGCGAGCAGGCCAAAGCGGCCATCAAGGAACAACTGTCGGCGGCCGCCGCCGGGGCCGTCATCAAGCCCGGAGCGGCATTGAACGCTCCTGATCCGGCCGGGGAAATGGAGATCGAGCTCGATCCTGCGTATCTCTACAGCTGAGCACCCGGATTGACGATAACGGTGCAGGTAATCCCCGCCGCTAATATCACCCCCGCCGGTACGTAATCCAGATGAATACGCACCGGCACCCGTTGCGCCAGGCGCACCCAGTTAAAAGTAGGATTGACGTCGGCGATCAGCTCGCGGCTTTCTGGGTTGTCGCGGTCGTAGATGGCCCGGGCGATGCTTTCGACGTGCCCTTTCATCACTTCGCCGCTCATCAACTGCATGTCCGCCGGATCACCGATATTGACGTGGGGCAGTTTGGTTTCTTCGAAGAAGCCATAGACCCAGAAAGAGTTCATATCGACCACGGCCATCTTCGCTTCGCCAATGCGCGCGTAGTCGCCGCGATGCACGTTGAGGTTGGTCACGTAGCCGTCCACGGCCGCCAGCACCCGAGTGCGTTTGAGGTTCAGTTCGGCGGCTTCCAGTTGGGCCTGGGCCAACTGGTAATCGGCCTGGGCGGAGCTGGCGACGTTGGAGGCGTCTTCGCGGCTTTCGGCGGAGATCACCAGATTGTCCATGTCGGCGCGGCGGCTGGCATTGACCTTGCGCATCTCCCATGTCGCTTTGCGCGACGACACCAGTGCCTGCGCCTGTTTGACCGCCAACTGATAATGCTCGGGGTCGATCTGCATCAACAGATCACCTTTTTTCACCTGTTGGTTATCGTGCACCGGCACATCGACCACGGTGCCGGTGACGTCGGCGGCGACATTGATCACGTCCGCGCGCACGCGCCCGTCGCGGGTCCACGGCGTGTCCATGTAGTGAATCCACAGCAGCCGGCCTATCCAGATGGCCAACGCCAACACCAGCAAAGTGGCGATCAGACTGAAGAGCTTTTTCATCTCAAGCAACGAGCCTCAACGGTAAACAGTGAGCGCCATGGCGCCGAAAATGCAGCTGAACAGGCTCAGACGCAGCAGCGCCGGATGCCAGAAGAAACGGTACAGATCCAGCCCCGACATCAACCGGTCCAGGGCCCAGGCGATGACCATCGCCACCACGAACATCACGGTCACGGTGGGCATGTAAACGCCGTAGAAAGCAATTTCACGGGGCATGCAGAAGTCCTTGCGGCTCGTGATTGGGGGCGTAGGCGGCCAGCGGCGACTGCGGGTCGAGCAGCGAAGTGCGGATGAAATGCAGATGGCTCTTGACCCTGCGCAGCGGCGAGGTATCGAAGTGCGGTGCGAAAGGCTCGTCGGTCTGCGCCACGCAGGTGATGGCGTGATCGACGGCATACAGGCTGCGCGCCAGGTTGCTGCGATCGGGCTGGATAAATAGCCGAATCAGCGAGCGCCCCATGCCCCGGATTGCCTGGCGCCAGGCCTGGGATTCAGCGTAGCTGGGATGGACCGGCAACACGTCCTGCTCGCGGCGCAACTCAATGATCGCCTGACCGATTTCCAGCACCACGAACATCCAGCGCAACAGGTTGCGCTGCACTTGCGCACGGCCCGCAGCCAGACCATAGGCCTGGTGCATCAAGTCACGAGTGCGGCTTTCAAAGCTTGAACGCAGGCCTTTGAGGGGCGCGCTGATGGCGACCACCACCTGACGACGCAGGTCGTTTTCCAGGCGCCGCCACAACCAGCGACTGTTGGGGGGCAGGATGATCGCCCCCGCCGCTGCACACAGCAGCATGCCAATGACCATCGCGATGTAGTCGTTGATGAACACGTAGGGGTTGTAGACCGTAAGGTTGTCCGGTGCCGATCCAATGCTGAAGAAGATCAGCAAACCCAGACCGTATCCGGCCCACTGCGGGCGTGAGCCCAGGAACGCGCCAAGGGCGAACACCGGCGCCAGCATCATGCACAACAACGCAAAACCGTCGATCTGCGGGAACACAAAGAAGGTTTCGAAAAAACCCAGCACTGCGCCCAGTGCCGTGCCACAGGCCATTTGAAATGACATCCGTCTTGGATTGGGTGTGGTTGCCGAAAGCGCCACAGTGGCCGCCGACACCAGGATCATCGTCGCGCCACTGGGCCACGCCGTTGCCACCCAATACACCGACATCACGCTCAGAATGAACGTTGCACGGATGCCAGAAGCGGCTGAGGCCATCCAGTTGGTTTTGGACAGGAACGGCTCGACCCACTTCTCCCGCTCATGACTGTGATCGGCCAGTGACGCGTGGGTCTGGGCGTAGTTGTGCATGTCGTCGACGAAGCGGAACAGCAGTTCGTAGGCGGTGTGGAAATCCAGTTGTTCGTCGTCGCTGGGCCCGGTGTTCATGAATTCGGTACGCAGGCTGCGCACATGCTCGGGCAACTGCGCCTGGTAAACGCTCAAACGGCTGGCGAGCAGCTTGGCATCGGCGTCCACCAGCGCCCGTCCGGCAAATTGATCCAGCAGTTGCGCCAGGGCCGTCAGCCCCGGCTCGATGGCCCGCAGCGCGGTATTTTCGCCACGAGTGCGCAGGCGCTCGAGCAACTGATGCAGCGCGTTGAAGCGCGTGGTCAGGGTCATGAATTCGCTGTTCAGCCGATTGAGCCGCCCGTTGCGCCGACGCATATGCGGGTCTTCGAATACCGTGACCGCCCGCAGCCCTTCCAGGCCCACTGCATCGGCAATGAAGCGCACGTTATTGGCTTCGAACGAGGCAGGGTCCGAGGTGCCGCGCAACCCATGATTGACGAACGCGGCGAACACGCCGAAGCGCTGGTACAGCGCATTGCGCATGGACGCGCCGGAGCTTTGCGGCAGGATCGCGGCAGTGACCAGCGTCGAACAGGCGATCCCCAGGGAGATCTCCAGCACCCGCCACATGGCCGCCAGAAACGAGGTTTCCGGATGCGCCAGCGCAGGCAGGCCGGTCATCGCAGCGGTGTAGCCGGCCAGCACGAAACCGTAGGCCCGGAAGTTGCGATAACGGGCCGCCCCGGCGCAGCAGAAACCCACCCACAGCGCCAGGCTGCCGAGGAACAACTCGCTGTTTTGCGCGAACAGTGCCATCAGCAGCACCATCACCACTGACCCTGCCAGCGTCCCCAGGAAGCGGTAAAAACTTTTGGCGAATACATGCCCGCTCTGCGGCTGCATGACGATGAACACGGTGATCATCGCTGTGCGCGGCTGCGGCAGCTCCAGACGCATGGCCAGCCAATAGGTCAGGAACGCGGCAATCAGCACCTTGAAGATGTAGATCCAGGTCACGCCGTCGCTGCGAGCCCAGCCAAAGAATTCGCGGCGCCATGGCAGAGCGGTGAAGCGGTGCAGGAGAGTGGTCATTTCAGTTCGTGGCCCCTGTGGAGAGGTAAAACGCTATCGCGAGCAAGCTCCCTCCCACAGGAGAATGCGTTCACATTGTGGGAGGGAGCTTGCTCGCAATGGGGCCCTGACCGGAAAAACATCGCTATCTGGCTCACCGGTCAAACACCGCCAACGTCTTCGGCGTCTTCGGCGCGACAGTCCGCTCCTGTTCCGGCGAATCATTGCCCGCCCTCAACCCGCCACCCAACGCCACTATCAACTCGGCATGCACGGTCAGGCGCGCAGCCTGCACTTGCTGTTGCACCTGCTGTTGACGGAACAACAACGTCTGCGCGTTCAGCACGTTCAGGTAATCGGTCAGGCCGCGCTTGTAGGCCACCATCGCAATGTCATAAGTCTTCTGCGCCGTCGCCACCGATTCATCGGCAAAGCCCTGCTGCTTGTCCATCGACGCGCGGCGAATCAGCTGATCGGAAATGCTTTTGAGCGCGTTCACCAAAGTCTGGTTGTACTGCGCCACGGCCTCGTCATAGCCCGCCGACGCTTCGCCCAGCTCGGAGCGCAAGCGCCCACCGTCGAAGATCGGCAGCGTGATCGCCGGCCCTACGCTGTAGTTGAATTTCTTGCCGGTCAAAAACTCCAGCATGCCGCTGCCGGTGGCCATGTACCCCAGGCTGCCCACCAGATCGACGTTGGGATAGAAACCTGCATGCGCGACATCGATACCCCGCGCCTGCGCCGCCACACGCCAGCGGCTGGCGACCACATCCGGCCGCTGGCCCAGCAGTTCGGCGGGCAATGCCGACGGCAGCTTCAGCGCGGCTTGCAGCGACAAGGTCGGGCGCTGCAACTGCGCGCCCTCCCCCGGGCCTTTGCCGGCCAGCGCCGCAATCTGGTTGCAACTCAGGGCAATGGCTTCGTCCAGTGCATCGATCTGTCGGTGGGTTTCGGGCAATGGGGTCTGGGCCTGGCTGACTTCAAAATGCGTGCCGATGCCGCCCTGCAGACGACGTTGCGCCAGGTCGAGAATCTGCTGTTGCTGGGCCAGCGTGGCCTCGGCGATATCGCGCTGAGCGTAGTTGAGCGACAACTGGATGTAGGCGCGGACCATGTTGTCCTGCAACTCCAGCTGCGCCTGGCGTTCCTGCGCCGCGCTTATGTGCGCAAGGTCCAGGGCGCGCTCGCTGTTGTTGCTTTCACGGCCCCACAGGTCCAGGGAATAACTCAGTCCCAAGGATGCGTTGTTGTCCCACGTACTGGTGTTGGATAACTCACCGGGGCCGTAGAACTGGTCAGTCGGCCAATTGTGCCGTTTGAGTGTGCTGTCGGCGTTGATCTGCAGCGATTCAGCCGATTCAGCCACGCCCGCCATGGCTTTTGCCTGACGCACGCGGGCGGCGGCCATCGCCAGACTGGGGCTGCCGAGGGCAGCCAGATCGATCCAGTGGTTAAGCTGATCATCGCCATACGCCCGCCACCATTGGCCTGCAGGCCAATGGGCATCCTGCGCAGCGTCTTTGATGGCCTGATCGGTGGCCAGTTCGTTGGCCGGCAGTGAAGTGCCTTGGGGTCCGATCCCGCCGGTTCCGATGCAGCCGCTGATGGCCAGGGTTAACGCCAGGACGGTGAAGGGCTTGAGCCCTCTGATGATGCGACGCGGCACAGCTGCAATTACCCGAATAAGGAGGAATATCTGAGGAGCCGCGATTCTAGGATGCGCCTGCCACGGCGATAAGCCGGGACTTCTGTGAATCTTTGTTACCGAACCGAGGATAATCCTTTGGTATGGCTGACATCGATCGGTTACTTCATGTCACAATTTGCCATCTCTCCAGAGAACGGCCAATGGACACTCTGCAAAACATGCGCGCTTTCAGTTGCGTGGCACAAGCGGGCAGCTTTACTGCGGCAGCAGTTCAGCTGGACACCACCACCGCCAACGTTTCGCGGGCAGTCTCCAATCTGGAAGCCCACCTGCAGACCCGACTGCTCAATCGCACCACCAGACGCATCGCCCTGACCGAAGCGGGCAAGCGTTATCTGCTGCGCTGCGAGCAGATTCTGGGGTACGTCGAGGAGGCCGAAGCCGAAGCCAGCGACGCCCACGCGCGACCTTCCGGGCAGCTTCGCGTGCATTCGATGACCGGAGTCGGCCAGCATTATGTGATCGACGCCATTGCCCGTTATCGTCGCAATCACCCGGACGTCTCGTTCGACCTGACCATGACCAACCGCGTCCCGGACCTGCTCGAAGAGGGCTACGACGTCTCGATCGTTCTGGCCAGCGAACTGCCGGATTCGGGCTTCGTCTCGCAGCGTCTGGGCATCACCTACAGCATTGTTTGCGCGTCGCCTGCTTACATCAAGGCGTTCGGCATGGCCCACAAACCGGCCGATCTGCTCAATCATGCCTGCCTGCGGTTGATCAGCCCGGTGTTCCCGTTGGAGAAGTGGGCATTCGACGGCCCGGACGGCCAAGAAGTGGTAACGATTGCCAACTCGCCGTTTCTGGTGAACTCGGCGGATGCGATGACCGCCGCGATTGTCAGCGGTATGGGCATTGGCAACCTGCCGATCTACTCGGCGATCGAAGGGCTGCGCAACGGCACGCTGGTACGGTTGCTGCCGCAATACCGCTCCTATGAGTTGAATCTGTACGCGATTTACCCGTCCCGGCAGTACCTGGACGCGAAGATCAAGACATGGGTCGAATACCTGCGTGGCTCGCTGCCGGAAATCATGGCGGCCCATGAGGCGGACTTGCAGACCCACGCAGTGCTTGAGTCGGTCTGACGGCTGAGCAATTGCTTTTGTGGGAGGGAGCTTGCTCGCGATAACAATCCAGTCCGACAAAGATCTGTCGGCTGGACTGCCCTCATCGCGGGCAGGCTCCCTCCCACAATAGGACAACGCACCGCCGCCCCGCTGCCAATCCCCCAGCAAGAATGTTAGCGTGCTACGCAACTCACTTCTGAACCGCCCGAGAGAAGCTATCCGATGAAAAAGACCGTCCTTGCCTTCAGCCGCGTGTCCCCGGAAATGGCCGAGCGCCTGCAGCAAGATTTCAACGTGATCATCCCTGATCCGAAAAAAGGCGACCTCAACCAGCAGTTCGACGAAGCGCTGCCGCACACCCACGGCATGATCGGCGCGGGCCGCAAGCTGGGCCGTGAACAACTGGCCAGCGCGACGCAACTGGAAGTGGTGTCGAGCATCTCGGTCGGTTACGACAACTTCGACGTCGGCTACCTGAGCGAACGCGGGATCATGCTGACCAACACCCCGGACGTGCTGACCGAAAGCACGGCGGACCTGGGGTTTTCCCTGATCATGAGCAGCGCCCGGCGTGTCGCGGAACTGGACGCCTGGACCAAGGCTGGCAACTGGACGCGCAGCATCGAAGCACCGCATTTCGGCACCGATGTGCATGGCAAGACTCTGGGTATCGTCGGCATGGGCAACATCGGCGCAGCAGTGGCGCGTCGTGGTCGTCTGGGTTTCAACATGCCGATCCTCTACAGCGGCAACAGCCGCAAGACCGAGATTGAGCAGGAGTTGGGCGCACAATTCCGCACGCTGGATCAGCTGTTGGCCGAGGCGGATTTTGTCTGTCTGGTGGTGCCGCTGAGTGAGAAGACCAAACACCTGATCAGCAGCCGCGAACTGTCGCTGATGAAAAAGAGCGCGATCCTGATCAACATTGCACGCGGCCCGATTGTCGACGAACCAGCGCTGATTGCAACGTTGCAGAACGGCACCATTCGCGGCGCCGGGCTGGATGTGTACGAGAAAGAGCCGCTGGCCGACTCGCCGCTTTATCAACTGAGCAACGCCGTGACCCTGCCGCACATCGGCTCCGCGACCCACGAAACCCGTCAGGCCATGGCCGACCGCGCCTGCGCCAACCTGCGCGCTGCGCTGCTAGGCGAGAAACCGCAGGATCTGGTGAATCAGCAGGTGTGGAAGGGTTGATTCCCCTTTGCGAGATCACTCTGTAGGCGCTGCCGAGCACCGCGAGGCTGCGATTGCGGTCTGTCTGACAAAACGCATCGCAGCCTCGTGGTGCTCGGCAGCTCCCACAGGATATGCGGCTTTCAAGCCAGCTTCGCCCCCACCGGCACCACCGCCTTGGGCTTTCTGAACACCAGCACATTGCCCAGCATCACCAGCACCAGCCCCATCAGCGCCGGCGCCGTCCATTGGTAGCCTTCGGCGAACGCCGACACGTTCAGCGCCACCACCGGGAACAGCACCGTGCAATACGCCGCGCGCTCCGGGCCCATGCGTCCGACCAGTGTCAGGTAAGCGGTGAAGCCGATTACCGAACCCGGGATCACCAGATACAGCAGCGAACCAATGTACCGGGTGTTCCATTCGAACGTGAACGGTGTGCCGCTGAGCAGGCAGTAAACGCTGAGCATCGCCGCGCCGTACAGCATCCCGTAGGCGTTGGTGGTCAGCGGGCGCAGCCCGGCTTTCTGCTGCATGCTCGACAGCATGTTGCCTGCCGAAAAACATAGCGTTCCAAGCAGCGCCAGGCCCAGGCCAATCAAGGTTTCGTGGCTGGCGCCATGCCCGGCCAATTGCGGCCAGAACAGGCATGCCAGCCCGAATAACCCCAGCGCGCCACCGAGCACGACGTTACGGGCGATTTTTTGACGAAAGAAGATCCGCGCATTCAGGGCATTCCATAGCGTGGAAGTCGAGAACACCACGGCCACCAAGCCGCTGGGAATCCACTGGCTGGCGTGCAGGAAGCACATGAAGTTGACGCAGAACAGGCACAAGCCCTGGGCCAGACAGATCAACTGTCCGCGCCGGTTCACCCGCTGCAGTTTGCCGCCCAACAGCAGCATGGCGAACAGGATCAGCGCCGCCAGGCCGAAGCGATACACGATGGAAACCGGAATTGCCACCTCGCCCAGTTGCAGCTTGAGGGCGATCCAGGTGGTGCCCCAGATCAGGACGGTCAGCAGATACAGCGAGATATTCATGGCGGGCTCCTCAATGAAGCCTGAGTCTGAACAGATGCAGCTGCCGCCACTTGCAGATTCTTGCGCATTTGATCGGCAGGTGGCTGGCAGCGCGGGCGCTACAGCGTAGGATGCAAGGCCAGAATGAAACATTTGATCAGACCCTTGTGGGAGCGGACTTGTCCGCGAAGGGGTCGGTGAATCCGATACATAGTTGGCGTCTGATGCAGCGTATTCGCGGACAAGTCCGCTCCCACAGGTTATGCATCAGTCATTTAGTTTCCGGTCGACCGAGTTCAGCCCTATGCCGCCCCTCGAAACCATCCAAGTGTTCCAGTCCCTGAACAGCTCGCCCAATGCTCGTCTTGAGCAGAGTGCATCGCTGGGCGACGGGATGGTGGCGGCGTTGTGGAATAACCGGCACGACGCGCAGGAGTATCACGGACCGACGCATCACACGTTGTCGTGTTACATCGATGGCGGTCTCGGCACGCACCGGCGCGGTCAGCCGGACAACAAGGGCGCGCCCGGCAAGCTGTGCATTTTGCCCGCAGGCCACGAGTCAGCCTGGGTGGTCAACGGGGAAATCCGCTTGGCGCATCTGTACATCAGCCCTGAACAGTTTGCCCTCAGCTGCGTGACGATGCTTGATCGCGAGCCCCGTGAAATGGCGTTGCGCGAAAGCACATTCACAGACGACCCGTTGCAGGCGATGCGGTTTCGCCAGCTCATCCAGATGGACTGGAATGAGCCGGGTGAGCGCCTGCTGGCCAGCAGCCTGGCCCATGAAATGCTCAATCACACGATGCTTGATCACGTGGGACTGCGCGCCGGCCTGCGTGTGAAGGGTGGGCTGGCGCCGCATCTGCGCCGGCAGTTGGTGGAGTACATCGACGGCCACCTGGCCGACCCGCTGAGCCTTGGGCAACTGGCGGGAATGTGCGCGCTGTCCGAATACCACTTCGCCCGGATGTTTCGCGAAAGCTTCGGCGTGCCGCCCCACCAGTATTTGCTTGCCCGCCGGATGCTGCGCGCTCGCCTGTTGCTGCGAACCACAGGACTGGCATTGGGTGATATCGCGCTGGGCTGCGGCTTTGGCAGCGCCAGCCACTTCAGTAATCGCTTTCGTCAGGCAGTGGGGGCAACGCCTGGGGAGTATCGGTTGGCATTCGCCTAAAACCTGCGCCTGATCCCGCTTTGCGCGAGTAGGCTCACGCCCGTCAAACATCAAAGATGACTGGTTGGAGCGAGGCTTGCTCGCGATTGCAATGCACCGGTATCGACTCAAAACTCCAGCGTCGTCGCCACCACCACTTGCCGCGAATCGCCCATCGACACGAAGTACCGGCTCACGGCCGAGCTGTAATACGTGCGGTCAAACAGGTTTTTGACGTTGAGCTGGACTTTCACTTTCTGCCCGTCCACGCGGGTTTCGTAGGTGGCGAACGCATCGGCAACGGTGTAGCCCGGCAGGTCAAAATCGTTGTCGGGATTGCCCGCCCTCTTCCCCACATAATGCGCCACGCCCCCCAATCGCAAGCGGTCGCCGCCAAACACCGCCCCCATGTCATAGACCGCCGACACCGAGCCACTGTGTCGGGGCACGTTTTGCAGGCGATTGCCTTTGAGCGTCGGGTCCTGAACCACTTGCGCATCGGTGAACGCATAGCCGCCGATCAGGCTCCAGCGCTCGGACAATTGCCCGCTCAAGTCCAGCTCTAGACCACGCGACCGAACCTCGCCCGCCGTGCTGTACACCGTGTTGGCGGTCAACGAATCAAAGTTGGCCACCAGCACGTTGCGCTTTTTAATATCAAACAGCGCCAACGTCCCGCTGAACCCGTCCGGCACTTCCCACTTGGCGCCCAGCTCCCAGGATTTCGCCTGTTCGGACAGCGTGGCCGAGTCCAGCGTCGTGCCACCCGAGAGTGCCGCAATGCTGGAGTTGGGTTTGAACGATTCGGTGTAGCTGCCATAGAACGACAGCTGATCATCGACGCGGTACACCAATCCGGCGCGGGGTATCCACTTCTGGCCATTAAGATCGGTATTGACGGTAAAGGGACGCCCTTTGCCGGCCACCTGGTCATAGGTTTGAAAGCGTGCGCCACCCACCAGAATCCAGTGATCGTTCAAGTGAATCGCATCCTGAGCGAACACCGAATCAGTGCGCAAAATATCGCTCTGATTGCTGTCCGGCAGGCTGGCAGCCGTGCCTTTGGGCTCCAGCCCGTAGACTGGATCCTGATAACTGAAAGTGGTCTGGCTTTTCTGGCGAATCAACTCGCTGCGGTAGATTTTGCGGTACTCATCATCCAGCCCCAGCAACAGGTCGTGCTGCAGCCCCAGCCATTGGGCGCTGCCACTGAGCGTCATCGTCGTGAAGCGGTCGGTGCTCAGCGCGCCACCAGTGCCGTCCATAGAACGGGTCAACGTGCCGTTGACCGGGTCTACTGCCGTGATCCGCACCTGACTGGCGTCGTAGGTTTCGCGGTTGTAGCTGTAACCCAGGTGCCCGGTCCAGTTGTCGTCGAATTGATGATCGGCCTCGAAACGATACAAGTCCGAGCGCCCCTCCATGTTGTTGAACGGCTCGTCCAGCCGCCGCGTCGCCGGGATGTCCAGCGGGTGACCGGTGCGCGGATCGATGGCCGTGCCGCGATCGAACGGGTAGACGAACTCGCGATGCTCATAGGCGGTGAGCAGCTGCGTGGTGTCGCCATACCAGGCCAGCGACGGCGCAATCAGCGTCTCGCGGTGGACGCCGAAATTGCGCCAGTAGTCCTCGTCTTCGTGGTCGAGGATCAAGCGGTAAGCCAGACCGTTCGCTTCCGGGCCGCCCAATGGTCCGGTGCTGTCCAGCGTGGCGCCGCTGCCGTTCTTGCCGTCGCCGAAGGTCGAGCCGCGCGCAGTAAGGGCGTTGTAGGGCGTCATTTCCGGACGCTTGCTGACCACATTCACCACCCCGCCCGGGTCTTGAATGCCGTACAGCAGGGTCGAGGGCCCTTTGAGCACTTCGATGCGCTCGGCGCTGGCGTTGAGGTTGCGGCCCTGCACCACCGGCATGCCATCGCGCATGATCGAGCCATCGCGGTTATCGCCAAAACCGCGCTTGATCAGGGTGTCTTGCGTGCTGCCCAGCGTGTTGCCCTGAGTGACGCCGCTGACATTGCTCAGCGCGTCATCGAGATTGCGTGGCGCCTGATCACGCAGCACTTGTGCGGGCACAACGCTGATGGCTTGCGGTGTCTGGAGAGTTGGCGTGGATGAGCGCAGGACTGAACTGCCGGACGGCGGCTGGTAGCTCAATGATGATTGCGAGCGCGAGTCGACGGAGGTGGCTTGCAGGGTGATTGCCCCTTCGCCCGCGACCGGCTCCAGCGTGAAGGTGCGCTCATTGGCGCGGCGATACGTCAAACCTGAGCCACCCAGCAGGGCTTTCAGCGCCTGTTCCGGGTTGTAGGCACCTTCGAGCGCGGGGGCATTGATGCTGTAGGGCGTTTCCTGGATGTAAATGACGCTCAGGCCGGTGGTGCGGGTGAAGTCACTGAGCGCCTGAGGCAGCGGTTTGGCGGGGATGGCAAAGGTGAACAGCGGCTCGGCAGCCTGGGCGCAGAGACCCCAGAGCGCGAGTATCAATCCGCCAATCCATACAAAGCCCCTTCGTCGAGACGCCGAGCTGTCGCGCGGCAAATTCAGATCTGTGGGAGGGAGCTTGCTCGCGATTCGATGCTCGGCACTTGTTGGAGCGAGGCTTGCCCGCAAAGTTGACGCCTCGGTTTGTCTGACGCCCCGCGTCGTTAGCTTCGCGGGCAAGCTTCCCAACAAAATCAGCGTTTGCTGCACGACAGCACGGCGTCTGGAGGATGGGGGGACTCCTGCAAGGCAAGGAGGCGCGCTTCTCACCGCAGCACAATCACGCGGCCAAACAGTTCGGTCTGCTCAAACCCGACCACTGACTTCAACCCCGCCAATACCGCCTCGGGGTCGTGGCTGGGGAAGCTGCCGCTGATGCGTTTGGTCGCAAGCTGGTCGTTGAGCAGCACGATCCGGCCGGGGTAATAACGGCTCAGATCTTCGATCACATCGGCCAGCGGCGTGCGGTAATAATTCAGCCAGCCCTGGCGCCAGGCCAGTTGGCTCTCACTGTCCACCGCAGCCGGATCGCGGGTACTGAGCGCGTCATAACTGACCTGCTGCCCAGCGTTGAGCAGTTGTTGTGCATGGTCACCACCAGCACTCACCCCGACCTTGCCCGACAGCACCGTGACCTGCGCACCCACCGGTTGCAGGCGCACTTCAAACTGCGTGCCCAGCACCCGGGTCTGGCCGCCGTGAGCATCGACAACAAAGGGCTCGCCGGTGTGCGTCACTTGAAAAAACGCCGCTCCTCGACGCAGCTGGACATGTCGCTCGCCCTGCCTGAAATCCACAGCGATGGCGCTGTCGGCATCCAGCGTGACCTGGGACTGATCGGCCAGAGTTATCGTCCGAACCTGCCCCGGCGCCGAAACGTAATCAGCCCCCAAATCATCCATCCAGCGCTGCGGTTGCCACCCCATCCCGACAGTGATCATCAGCACCAGACACGCAGCCATCGCCAGACCTGCACTCCAGCGCGGCAAGGCCCGGCGTTTGGGAGCGTCCATCGCGGCCAGCAGCGCGCTCAGGGCAGCGTCGTCCTCGTGAGCAAGACGTGCGGCGGGGACTTCGCTCAACTCCCACAGCACCTGCGCCTGGGCATAGGCCTCGGCATGGGCCGGGTCCGCGTGCAACCAGCGGTTGAAATCAGCGTGATCGGCGGCATCAGGCTGATCATGCAAACGGCTGAGCCAGGCCAGAGCCGCTTCGTGCTGAGCGGCAGAAACGGGTGCGACTTCAGATGACGCGTTCATCGGCGAGCGCCTTCTGACGGGCCTGGCAGGGTGCGGTCCGGCAGCGCGTCGTGATCCAGACTCGCTTTACAGGCCTGCAGGGCGCGCATCATATGTTTCTCCACCGCACTTTGCGAAAGCCCCATGACCCTGGCGATCTCGGCGTATTTGCGGCCGTGGATGCGGTTGAGCAGGAAGATCTGGCGGGTCTTTTCCGGCAGCCCGCGTAACGCGGCTTCGACGTGACGCAGATCGTTGTTGGCTTCCAGCGCAGCATGGGGCTGATCGTCGATCACGTCCTGGGGCTGCGACATGCACGCTTGGCTGACCCGGGCCCGCGTGCCCTCGTTGCGCAAATGATCGATGGCGATATTGCTCGCGCATCGCAGCAGATACGTGTTGAGCTCCTCGACCTGTACCAAGGGGCGCCGCCAGAAGCGCAAAAACAAATCCTGCACCAGATCAGCGGCCGTGGCCCGACATCCCACGCGGCGGCTGACCAGCGCTTCCATCTGGGGGCGCAGGGACAAAAACACCTTGAGAAAATGCGCGCGACTGCCGCTCGGCCCGTCCTGCTCTGTGCTGCCGGGCAGAGGTTCCGGCGCATCGGGCGTCGGTGAAATCAGCAGGCCCACGTCAGGCAAACCACTGACTGAAGGCTGCGAAGGGGCTGATCAATAAACCAACGCCGGCCAGCCATAGCGCCAGCCGAGGCCGCCAGGCCATCGTGATCAACAGCACCAGCGCACTGGCCATCAGCGCGGCAAACCACTGCACCACACCGATACTCCAGCCACCCGCCTGGCCTGCGGCCCAAAACGATAGCGCCAACGCGAGCCAACCTGGCACGCGCAGTCGCCAACGATGCTCAAGCGCCAGCTGCCCGCCGATCACATCGGCATAGTGGCGGCTCATTGACAGACTCAGCGCGGTGAATCCGAGATAGCACAACAGCGTGGCCAGAAGCATCAGTGCACCTCTGGCCGGGAGGTGATTTTTTCACGGGCAATCGCCCTCCCGCGGACGTCGGCCAGATAATGTTTTTGCGTGCTGTTGCCTTGTGGGGGAGCAAGCTTGTTCGCCATGCGTTTATGTCCCACCCGAAACTTCAACGCCGTCCAGCCTAAAAACAACCCGACAGCCAGCGCCGTCAGGTCCAGCCCCGGCATTGCCCAATGGCCCTGCTCAACGGCCGCCAGTAGATAAGGCCCGGCCGTCAGTCCATCAAGCACCGGCAAACCGGCAAACAACACGGCGCCCAGACCCAATTGCTCACGCCACGCGGCCGGGCCTTTGCGTAGCACGGCATGCAGCACCGCCAGCCCCCAAACGATGAAGAACGCCTTGATCTCCCACCCCTCGCGCGCGGCAAAGTTGACCGGCAACAAGCGGTTGGCCCATAAGAAACTCGCCACCGCCAGCAGTAAGCCGGCCATGCTGGCTACGTTCAGCACTTCAACCAGGCGCAGCTCAAACGGCAAGACGCCGGTGCTTGCGTGCTTGAGTCGACGTTTGCCGAGCCACATCACCAAACCCGTGCCAATCAACGCTGTGCCGCCCACGCCAAACACAAAGTACAGCCAGCGCAGCACGGTCCCGGCGAAGTGGCCCATATGAAGGCCGTACAGCGTCCCCGCCAGTTTCAGCGGTGCAGCGCTCATCACGCTTTCGTTCTCCAGCACACCGGTGGTGCCGTTGAAGGTCATCCCGGAGCCTGGCTCGTAGACAATCCGATCATCGTCGCCGCGCACCACCGTCACCGTGGCGTTGGCATCGCCCGGCCGATTCACCACCAGACGCGCCACCGCCGCACCCTGCCAATGCTTGCGTGCGGTCTCGGCCATCGTGCGTAAGGGCGCCAGCGGCACAGGCGTGCCGGCGGCCTGCACCGGTTTTTGGGAAGGAAACAGATCGTTGAAAAATGTTTGGGCGTTGCCGTCATAGGCCGTAAGGATGCTCGCCGGCATGACCATGGTCATGAAGATCACCAGACTGCTGTAGGTGATCATCAGGTGAAACGGCAGGATCAGCACGCCGACAGCGTTATGCCCGTCGAGCCAGGAGCGCTGGCCTTTGCGCGGTCGGAAGGTGAAGAACTCTTTGAAAATCTTCTTGTGGATGATGACCCCGCTGACCATGGTCACCAGCATGACCATCGCGGCAATCGCGGCCAGCCAGCGGCCCCAGGGATATGGCATCTGCAACTGGAAATGGAACCGGTAGAAGAACTCACCGCCCTTGGTTTCACGCGCCTTGGCCGGTGCGCCGGTGAGTGGGTCCAGGGTCTCGTCGCCAAAACCTCCTGTTGCTTTTTGCCACATCACCGACAGTCCGGGTGAACGGGCATCAGGCAGACTGATGAACCAACGCGGAGCATCGCCGGCATTTTGCTGCAGCCAGCTCTGCGCGCGGTCCAGGCTAAGGCCGGGCTCCACCTCACGCACCTGGATTTCCGGCTGCGCCCACTGCGTGATCTCGTCCTTGAAATACGACATCGTGCCGGTCAGGAATATCGCGAACAGCAACCAGCCGAACACCAGTCCGGCCCAGGTGTGCAGCCAGCCCATGGACTGACGAAAGCCCTCCTTCATGACAGCCACCGGCCGATGCCGTATAGCGCGGCGAATCCCACCGACGGCACCACTACCCCGAGCCAGGCTTGCCACGCGTGACGACTGGCGAAACACCAGAGCGCTATCAGTAGCCAGGCCAGAAACGAGACCGTCATGGCCAACACCACCGATTCAGCGCGAGTGAATGGCAGCCATTGCGCCAGACACACGCTGAACAGTGCTGCTACCAGATAACCACCCACTGCAGCAGCAAGCACGCGCGAGGCCACCGCCAGACGCCAGCGCAGGGAAACCTCGCCGCGTCGGGGCCTGCCGGCCTTGCGCCGACTCATTGCAACGCCTTCCATCAGCGCGCCACGCCCTGTTGCGCGCAGGAAGTCTCGCCAATATTTGTCTGAATCGACATCGGGTGCTGTCCCCTGGAAGGTGGTAGTGGGTAGGAATTCGTAAGAACGGGCGTACGACGGATCGCAATATTAATGATAAATATTCTCATACGCAAAGGATGCCGACCCAAAGTTCCCCACGACGGTGAAATATATTCTCTGTGATTAGGGGTTGAATTGTTTCTCCATCGGCGCCAACACTGTGATGGAGGGCAGACGAAACTCAGTGACGTCGAGACTCTCCCGAGCAAGCCAAAGTAAGGGAAGAACTATGCAAATCCAGGTCAATAGCGATAACCACATCGAAAGCAGTGTTCGACTCGAAGAGTGGGTACGCACCACCGTTGAAAGCAACCTCGACCGCTACGAAGAAGACCTCACCCGAATCGAAGTCCATATCCAGGACGAAAACGGCGACAAGCCCGGTCCCCATGACATCCGCTGCCAGATGGAAGCCCGGCCAAAAGGACACCAACCTATTTCTGTTACCCACAAAGCCAGCTCACTGGACTTGGCAGTGGATGGCGCGGCGGTAAAACTCGACCACGCGCTGGAACATCTTTTCGGCAAATTGCGCAGTAAACGCGGGGGCGTATCGTCCATCAGCACGGCGCGAGACAGCGATGTCGAAAGTCCCGATGCGCTGCTGCAAGAAGAATTTCTGGAGAAAGACGACGCTCTGCACGGTTGATCCGGCAGCATCAACAGATCGACTGAGAGCAGTCGATCCATGAATCAAGCGTCAATCAAGGGCGGGCCTGTGCAAACAGGTCCGCCCTTTTTCGTATTCCACGATCAAGCGCAGCCCAGAGAAAACAAGGGCTGCACACAAAGCAGGCACCCCGTGCGTTATTGGTGCTCGGCTCGCTGAGCATGAGCAGCTGGCTGATATGCGTTGGCCTTCGGGACGTCTCCAATGCAGTCGTTAATGTCGCATCCAGAGCGCTGAATCGATTCGCGAAGACCATTCATCGTAGATGGCCCAAACCATGCAAGCGTTGTATCGAGAGAGTTACAACGGTGCGCAGATGCGCTGACGCAACTAATGATCAGTACTTCGCTCAACAGATTGCACATCAACGGACCAGTGATAGACGAAACCGTTAAATCAGCGATAACGGCCAAGGCAAGAATTTCTCTACCGTTGATCAGCGTCGAGAACTAAAGGGACTAACCCCCGGTCAATTTATGCAGAATCGATTATCAGGTATCAGGCCATGGACAATCCGTTTCAACAGATCACCGATGCATTCCACCCGGATTACCGGGTCAATTTGAGTATCCAGGGCTTGGACGGCACCATCATGCTGACACTCTCCAATGAGTCAGGCGTGGTTGCCAAACGGTTGATCAGTGCAGAACAACGCAACTCGCCCAAGCGGCTGCGTCGTCTGATCGAAAGCGTGCAATTTGGCATCGCAATCGAACAAGGTCACAGCGCGATAAAGATCCTCGCTGCCATGACCGATGGCGATCTCAGGCAACTGGCGCCTATCCCGGCCAAAACCGGCTTATACAGCAGGCCTACGTTGGCAGTGGGTATCTGAATGACTTCAATCGCCCGGAGGCGATAAACCCCTCGCCTCCCCCTTTTTTTTCGATTTTCCGATTCCGGTACTGACTAGGACGCCGCTTCTGCCGAAGGCGTGGACGCTTAACTGTGCTTCTGCCGAAGGCGTAGGAGCGTAGCTTGCTCGCGATCTGCCGGGCACCGGCAGCAAAACGTCCAGACTCCCCAAACTTCCAGTCATCGCGCCAAAGTCCTGATTCTTCGCCAGTTCAGGCCTCAGACAGAAACCACCTGTTACAACAAACCCACAAGAGAGACTTCGGTCACTCATTCGTGGGCGTTTCACGTTTGTGGATAAGTCTGAGGTGATGACATGTTTTTACGTAATGCAGCAGTGATCGCAGCGCTGGCAGTGGCCTCCGGTTGCGTGCAGGAACGAGTCGTCCATGAGCGTCGCGTCGTCGAGCGACCAGGGCCGCGCGCCGAGTACGTCGAAGTCGTCGCCCCGCAAGCCCCACCGCAACGGATTATCGAAGAAGAGCCCGCCCCCCGCCCCGGGTACATCTGGTCCCGAGGCTACTGGCACTGGAACGGCAACCGCTACGTGCCGGTTCACGGCCACTGGGAAGCCGTGCGTCCCGGTTATCGCTACCAGCATCCGTATTGGGAAAGCCGAGGTGACGGCTGGCACTACCATGTCGGCGTGTGGGTCAACTGAGCCTGTGACACAGCAAAATGCCCCGATCAACGGGGCATTTTCATTTCGGCATTCAGCAAATCAAATCTCGCCCTTCTCCTCCACCAGAGCACCCTTGGCTTTGCTATGGGGGTCTGGCACCTTCGCCGACGGAAACTGCGAGGACGCATAGCGCACCACCAGAATCGCAAACGCCAGCAGCAGAATGGCTCCGGAGAGGTACACCACACCCAGGTCCGGCGGCGCGTGGTGCGATACGTCGGAAATCAACAAACGGGTCAGCGCGGTGATGGCTACATAGATGAGAAACCGAACCGGCATGTGGTTGGTCTTGAAATAAATCCCCACCATCGCGCCCAGTTCCAGATAGATGAACAGCAGGAGGATGTCATCCACATTGATATGCCCCTTTTCGAGCATGCCGAGAAACGCGACGACGGCCGCCCACGCTGTGACACCGCCAATGGCGAACAGCGCCAGGTAGTGGAAGCTTTCGACGAACAGGTTGCCGATCGACTCGGCACAGCTGTGCACCTGTTGACGCAGTGATTCGGCCCAGTTGATTTTCACGATGTACTTCCTTGAATGACCCAGAACGGATAATGCCGCGCGAGCATGACGCTTGTGCTCGCGCCGTGGACGGTATTCTCAAGCAGAAACGGGGCCATCGACTAGGGTTCAGAGCGTGACGGGTTGTCGCAAGGCAAACCGCCCGGCAAAAAAGTGTTTGCAGTGCCACTATCCAAACCAAATCGATTCGCTTATGCTGCGCACTGTATAAATAAACAGTACTCATTACTGCACCCGATGACGAGGCCGAAAGATGGCTGTTGAGACCCTGTATCGCAGTACCCGCGACTTGGAGACTACATTCGTGGACCGCAAACTCGCCGATGCGCATGACCAAATGCTTGAGCTGGCTGAATCGCTCACGCAGGTTTTGCAAAAGAACGTGGCTGGCCTGACCGAGAAACAGGCCGAAGACGCCGGCATCTTCATGGCCAAGAACCGCGCCGTGTTCGCCGCAGCGTTCAAAAGCAACGCCAGCGCGCTGGCTGAGTTGATGAGTTCCGGCGAAGCATCAGAAGACTGATTGATATCGACTCACCGTAGGAGCTGCCGAAGGCCGCGATGCAATTCACCTGACACACCGCAATCGCAGCCTTCGGCAGCTCCTACAGGATCGTGTTGTTTACACCACCGTCTCAACTAACTACTCAATATTCAACAGCCGCTCGGCCAGGGCATCGGCCACTCGCGCGGGCGAACGCTTCTCTGCCTGTGCATGACCAAACACCTCGGTCAGCCGCCTGCCGATCTGCGTCAGGTGAGCGCTGATAGTACTGAGGGTTTCCCCTTGATGCTGAAGGGCAACGTAGATCAAGCCGCCGGCATTGATGACGTAATCAGGGGCATACAAAATGCCACGCGCTTCCAGTTGATCGGCAATCGCCGGACAGCTCAGCTGGTTATTGGCGCCGCCCGCCACGGCTGCGCACCGTAATTTTGCCACGCTGTGGCTGTTGAGCACACCGCCTAACCCGCAAGGCGCGAGAATGTCGCAGGGGGTGCTGAGCAGCGCTTCTGCCGCAATGGGCTTGGCGCCAAATTGCTCCATCGCCAGCTGCACTTTGCCGCTGTCCAGGTCACTGACCAGCAACTCGGCGCCAGCGGCGTGTAATTGCTCGGCCAAGGCATACCCCACATGCCCCAGCCCTTGAATCGCCACGCGCAATCCTTCCAGATTCTCGCTACCCAACCGCGCCATGGCAGTGGTGCGGATGCCTGTATAAAGCCCCATCGCCGTGTGTGGCGACGGATCGCCGACTTCCGTGGTGCTGGTGACATGCTGGGTGTACTGAGCGATGCAGTCCATGTCTTCACTGGACGTGCCGCTGTCAATCGCGGTGATGTAACGCCCGTCGAGGGTTTGAACGAAGCGCCCGAACGCTTCGAAAAGCGCTGACCTGTCCGGCACATGTGCCGGGCGCAGGATCACTGCTGTGCCACCACCCAGGGACAAACCGGCCAGCACAGCCTTGTAGCTCATGATTTTTGCCAACTGAATGGCATCTTCCATGGCGCTCTGTTCGTTGGGGTAGGACAGATAGCGACAGCCACCCAGCGCAGGCCCTCTGTGACTGCTGTGAATGGCGATCACAGCTTTGAGGCACGAGGTCGAGTCAACGATCACATGCAGCGACTGGACGCGTGAACTTTGCATGAGAGCGAACATCGGCAGTGCTCCCGATTTTTTGTATTGCGAGTATAGGCGCTGCAACAAAAAGTGACGGACCGCTGCGGCATATGGCGACGAGAAGGCAGGACGTCCCGGGCATAACCTTCACGCCCTTGATCGCCACTGGACGAACAGATGGCACAAGGGCTACAACGAGTGTTATCAAGACACATGTCCAGCCGCCTGGTACTGCCGGAGAAGCCGATGAACCCACGCAGCCAATGCCTTGCCTGCCTGCAACACACGCCCCCTTTGGCGTTCGAAGCGGGGCTGTGGATATCCGTCGAGCATGATCCGCAGTACATGCCGGACGAGACACTGAGCGAGATCGACGATCTCACCCGCAAGATCAGCGCTGCACTGCCGCTTTTGCCCCCTGCCGAGTTGGCGCAACCCATGCTTCGCCAACTGGCGGCGCTGGGCTTTCAGCAGGATGATGCAGCGCATCCAAAACCGCATTCGGCGTTGTTGCACAAAGTGGTGCAGCGTCGGCGCGGTCAACCCCTGGGGCTGGCGATGATCAGTCTGGAGATTGCCCGGCGACTGGAGATTCCCCTGGAGGGGGTGAACTTCCCGGGACACTTTTTGCTGCGGGTACCGGGCGCCGACCATCTGCTGGATTCCTGCGCAGGACGCAGGCTGTACCCCAGAGACTGCCGGGAATTGCTGATACGCCAGTTTGGCCCTGACATGCCGTTGACCGCCGAGCATATGCGCACCGCCACTGCCCAGACGATGCTGCAACGGCTGTCGCGCAACCTGCGGCATCTGCATCAGATCAACGACGATGTGCTGGCAGCGCTCAAAGACGCGACACGCGTGCTTGAACTGGGTGCCGCCAACACAACCGATTACCTCGCCCGTGCCAGCCTGTATCAAACACTCGAATGCCCGCAGGCCGAACGTTTCGACCTGGAGCATGCGTTGATGTTGAGTGATGATCCGGTGCAGCGTCTGCGACTTACCCAACGGCTGCAAACGCTGCCCAGCGGACGAGCTATTCATTAAGGCATTCGCGTCGCCAGCTTACCTGCCGCCCACCAACCGATCTGTCTGGCCAGGGCGTTGTCCGGGACCAGGACGGCTTGGGCCCCGCTGCCCATACTGAACGCCCCATATACCGCGCTTCCAAAAAACCATGATGCAGTCGCTCGGTCTCCGTCTTGATATGCGAGTAAACCCCGCTGTATATCGATCGCAGTATGAAGCGCTGTCCAGGCAAGCGACGCGCCAGGAAAGGGAATAAGCAGCACAGTGCCCAGGATCCGTATGACCGAATAGGCGCGTTTGGCCCAACGTTCGGCAGTGCTTTCGGTCCGCTCGTCCACATCGGCAATGATGCGGCGTATCAAGCTACCGTAAAGGTCATGAATGTCCGAAACCCGATCAGCATGCTCGTGCTCCTTATTTTCAACGTTTACCCGTGTCAACGGGATGTTGCGGGACATGTTATCAAAAGACGAACCCACACTTGGCTGCCCCTCGTATGGCACCCGCAGATAATAATATCGCTGCATTTGAGGAGAGCTCATTAGATCGACATAATTAGTGATCTTTCTGAAGCTCACGCCATCTGGTGCGTCGGGTGTATACAGCAAATTGAAGTCGCCATTCTCCGTACTGAAGTCCCTGAACATATAAACGCCCTGGACTATATATCCGGCAAAGCGGAAAGCCGAAGCAGAACTACGTTTGATATCGCGCTGCAGCCCCTGATCTTTTTGAAGTACCTGCTTATCCAGCGAAATGATTAACTTGACCAGCCACTGATACTGCCCTGCAGACAAGTCGCCTTTCAAAAACTCCCGCATCGCTGCAGCGCGCATATCAAACTGCAAGCGCTTGCCGAACAATGCCTTGCGCAAGGGATATCGCTCATGGCCGGGGTTGAGAAACTCGCTTCTAATCAGACTTATGTAACGTTCTCCCAAGGCCGCCTCCCGTAATGCTTTGTCCACGAACTGGACGAAATACAAAGGCAGTGCCTTGAGATCCTGACCGATCGAGGAGTACATGGGTGCCGTCGGCTTATAGTTGTACTGATCAGAGAACCCATCCATGAACAACTGGGTGAGAGACGTCAAATGCGTGTATTCATTGAAATCCGGATGCTCGACATACCGAGAGTTCTGCAGATCAATAAAGACGGTGTCCGTATTGATCGTCTCGCTGTAGCCCTGGCTGCGGATGTAGTCGTTTATGAGCTTGCTGCCCTCACGTTGAGCGAAGGCTTGAAAAGAAATCAAATCTTGGGTTGTGCGCAGGAAAGCGCTGTCCAGTTCCTCGATTCTGCGTTCGAGCAGTGCAAGAGTCCCGCGGTTCGCATAGCTCGTCTCAGTGTTGAGTCCAAAGTAGGCAACATCGTCCTTGGTCAGAGCGCGCTCTATCTTGTGGCGTGTTGCTTCCAACAATTGTTCTTCAAAGTTCTGCCCTTCCAGCGCTTGGAAACTCACGCTTTGCTCAGTCCATAAAGCTCCTTTCTGGCGAACTTTTTCCAGAAAACCGGAATGGCTGAGCTCATCCGTCGTTGCTGTCTGATCACTCACATAACGGCTGCCGTTATCGGTTTTCAGCCAGCTACCAACTTCAAACGACAACTGGCGCCATGATGTGAACTCGAGCATATCTCGCCCTCCAGGCGCACCCGGCGCATACAGCACGTAATGGTCGTCACCGGCGCCTGCACGATCGCGAAACACCAACAGGTCCTTAAAGCGCAAGCCGCCAGCCGCTAGCTGCAGCGCGCCCATAGTAAGTTGGGCACCACTCTTGCTGCTGTCGCCCATCACCCGATGAATCAACTCCTTGCTTCGGTCGTGATTGAAATGGCCTTGTAGCAGAGCAGCTGAAATGCTTAGCGCCAGAGCGCTGTCTCGCATGAGTGTGAGTGCCCGCAGGGTCCCCTCGCTGATATAGCGGAGCCTTAGTTGCTGGCGATAGCGACGCGGCAGGTCCAGGTCATTGATCATTGCTTTGACAAAAACGATTGTGAAAGCAGGGTTCGCATGAGACTCAGGCAACGTCAGAAGCAGTTTGTCCTCGCCTACCGAAGGCAGACCTTCCATTGCAAATTCAAGCAGCGATTTTTGGTAATTCGCCAGGAACTTGCCGTCCCGGATATCGAAATCGTCCGACACAGTGATCATTATTGTCTGCGGGTCAATCCGGTATCCCAGCCGTTGGAGGACGTAACGGTCAATTTCAGCGCGGGCGAATACTTCCAGAGACTCAAGCCCGGCAAGCGACGTGTCGACAGCGCTTTTACGATTGCGATAGGCCTGAAGCAGTCTTGCGTGTTCCTGACGATGGCCTTGCGATGCATGCCTCAGCCATGCAGGCTGGGCGTTTTCCTCGGCGTCCACAGCAAGGCTGCTGAAGCGCTGCCCCATTGCCTGGTCAACATGAGCGCAGACCTGAATGTTTGCGACTTTGGTGCAAAAGGTTTGAAAGTCGTCGACGCCGGCGCTGGCCTGTGCAACCAGATAATTAAAGTCTTCCAGTTGCTTGCTGCGCAGTTGCTGCACATGGCAGTGCAACATCGGCTCAAAGCAAGTTTCATAGATGAAATCATTGTTACCGACCTTGAAATCATCCGGTACTCCATCGGCATCGGATAAGTACATATTGTTGAGCAACGATGCCCTGCTAGCTGGTATCGACAACCACTGAGCCAATTTGCTGTTGAGCACTTCGAAAGACTCACACGCCTCAATCCCCCCTGTCGACATAACCAGATAAAAACCTCCAGCCGCACTTCGCGGTTCGGTTGCCTGCTGATCCTGAGCGACCGCAAAAACCGACAATAACGGGGCAGGTCTACCGTCAGGCATTCGCAGGAATATTTTAAACAACCCCTTCGCAGGCTGGTCGCTTAACACTCCGAGCAACTGGTGCTGTGCTTCGTCGCCAAGACGTTGCACTGCGGCTTCAATCTTGATCTCGTGCTCAAGTGCCGAATGATGAAGGCCACTGACGATGTGATGGCGAGCGGCGCTGTGTCCGGGATTACCGGGGTTGCTCTCAACGCTGTCCCACGCTTGCGCAAGCACGCCTTGATAGGTGTTTTGAAGAATCTGCAGAGCTTGGCCGAAGATACTTTTGATCGTCGAAAACTCGGCCTCGGCGACCCGATGTTGTGGTTCCAGACTGCCATGAACGTAGTAGAGCGCCTGCGCGTCATGATCGAAAGGATTCACGGCTTGGGCCATTGCCTGCACCAAGGCGTCCGTAAGACTCTGGAAATGCTTCGATGCGCCTGAGCCAGAGGGCGGATTCAGAAAAATCACATCCGGGTTCCAGACCCGCGTGTTGCCACGCAAGAAACTGGAGAGACGTTCAAAGGCAACCTCTCGAAGCGACGCAGTGTTGCGCAGAACGGCCGAGCACTGACTGCAGGATGCCGTGAAGCCGAGCAGGTGATCGGCAACCTGACGCTGGCGAATAGCGGCGCTTTGTCCGTTGATAGCATTTAAAACATTTAGATCAGTCAAGATAACGCTCCAAAATTGAACGCTCACGCTCAAGGGCTTCCAGCCAATGAGTACAACCTGAGTCGTTCGAATGAGCGTCCATATAAAACCTGTTGGTCACTTGTTCAGCGGTACATATTGCTGGGCACTGGTTAAGCGGACCGACGCTTTTTGCAGGAAATGGAAACCACAGTCGTCTAACGGGTAATTATTCTTACTGTTGCGATGGCGGTAAGGGTGCATATCCTAAATTGCTCTGTTTATCGCGCCGGTGAAAACCTATCATCTGGGCACTCGATGCGAAGTCATTCATCCAGGTTTTAATAGTCGGTGAGCAATCTCGGCGACTATCCGATATTCCCTCGACGTTGTTTTTTGAAGCTCCTGAATTCAACGTTTTCTTTAGCCGTTGCCAGTGCAACGGCTTTTTTTTGCCTGCGAAACGACCGATTTTTCAGCCTGGATACTTCTGCAGATTGGCCATCATTTCCCGAAGTGCCTCCACGTTGTCCTGAGGATGCACCGCGCCTTCGAAATCAGCGATCACGCCCCACTGCGCCGCGACGTCCTCGGGGGTAAAACCCTGATGTGGATCGAAGCCTGCACCCAGGCTGCGCTCCCAACGAACTTTACCGATCCAGCCCCCGCCTACTTCATACAAGCCGGCGCTATCCTGGCATTGCTCGCTGCCCAGAAAAACCACCAACGGGCTGATCAGTTCTGGCTTGAGCATTTCAAAAACGGCGGCTGGGATCAGCCCTTCGGTCATGCGCGTGCCGCCGGTGGGCGCGATGGCATTCACTAGAATGTTGTTTTTACGACCTTCGATGGCCAAGGTTCGGGTCAGCCCATACAGCCCCAGTTTTGCCATCCCGTAGTTGGATTGGCCAAAATTGCCGTAGATGCCGGAGGTGGAGGCGGTGAAGATGACCCGCCCGTAATTCTGCTCGCGTAAATGAGGCCACGCGGCGCGGGTGACTTTGTAGGCACCCTCGACATGCACGCGATAGACGAGATCCCAGTCGGCGTCATCCATTTTGGCGAAAGTCTTGTCGCGAAGAATCCCCGCGTTGTTGACCACCACGTCGATACGACCGAACGCATCGAGTGCGTTCTGCACAATCTTTTCGCCGTCCGTGACCGAGTCGTGATTAGCCACCGCCTGGCCACCGGCTTCGCGAATTTCTGCTACCACCCGGTCGGCGGCTGAGGCATTGGCACCTTCGCCATGCGCGGACCCACCCAGATCATTGACCACTACCCGGCCGCCATGCCGGGCAAACAGCAACGCATGGGCACGTCCGAGCCCGCCGCCAGCGCCCGTGACGATAACTACCTTGTCTTCCAGCCGCACAGATTCACTCATGCTGATGTCCCCCTATGGCCAGCGCACGCAAGTACGGTGCGGATCGATCGAGTGTCGAACAGAGCGCAGCGGGTCACAATCAAAACGGGGAACGCTGAATGGTGCTCGATAACGCAGCGGGATGAACTTGCCCGTGGCCGTTCTTCTTACAGCGGTTTGACTTGAGCCCGGACTTCAATCGCGCCAGGACCTGTTGGGCTAGACGACGCTCAGGAAACGGCCACCCGTTTGCGGCAGGTCATCAGAGAGTCACGGAACGCCAGATAATGCTTCAACAACAGCATCGGCGCTTCGGTGTGTGGGTAACGTCCGATGCCGTGCAGCATCACGGTGTCCGGGTTGGGGACCAGTTCGCGGTAACGCTGGACCATGTGCGTGCCTGCCACTGGATCGGCGGAACCGCTGATGAACTTCATTGGCACACAGGTCTGCTGCATCGCCGACACCCAGCGTTCGCGCCGTTGTATGCGCTCGGGGATGTAGTTGATCAAGCGGTGGAGCACACGCGTACCGCTGTTGGAGGCAATCAGGCTCCAGAAATCATCCAGCTCGCTTTCGCTGGGGCGGGTATCGACTCCGAAAATACGACTGAAATCCTTGTCCAGGCTGCTCCGATCAAACACGCGGCCGACCATCCAGCCCACCGGGCTGAGTAGCAGTTTCTGGATGAACAAGGCGCGATGGGTTTCCGGGAAAAGCCCGCCGTTGAGAAATACACAGCTGGCCAGTTCAACGCTGCACTCGCCCTGGCGCGCCAATAATTCCTGCGCCACGCTGTCGCCGTAGTCGTGGGCCAGGACGTGCACCGGCTGATCAATCTGCAGGTGCGCCAATAACGCCAATTGCAGGTCAGCCTGTTCGACGAGGCTGTATCTGTGCTTGCGCGGCTTGGCAGAATCGCCAAAACCGAGCATGTCGCAGGCGATCACCCGATAGCGCTGCGCCAGCGGTTGCCACAGGTAATTCCAGTCCCAACTGGCCGTCGGAAATCCGTGCAATAACAGCAATGGCTCACCCTGCCCGGCCACCCAGTAGCGAATGGTCTGCCCGCGAAACATAAAGTCGTGCCCGCGAGTACGCCACACCGATAAGGGGATCTCGGCGATGCTCATTAGGCTGCATAGCCGGGGGAGAATTGATCCAGCTTGCGCAGCAGCGCAGGCCACGCGAGCAGACCGCCCATACCCTGTGCGCTTCGGGTGACACCGGCAATCATCGCCTTGGCGCCCGCCAGGATCTGCCCGTCGATGGGGATCAGTTGCGCGCCGCTGCCTTGCGCTAGCACCTGGATTTCGCAGGCGCGCTGAAAGGTGAACATCATCAGAAAAGTGTCGGCAATGGTGGTGCCGCAGGTCAGCAATCCGTGATTGTTGAGCATCAGGAAACTGTTGGCCCCCAGGTCCGCCTGCAGCCTGGCCTTCTCCTCATGATTGAGGGCCACGCCTTCATAGGGGTGATACGCCAGGCTCGAAAGGACGAACAACGACTGCTGACTGATCGGCAGCACACCCTGCTTCTGCGCCGAAACCGCTACCCCGGCGGCGGTGTGCGTGTGCAGGACGCAGTTCACGTCGTGACGCACTTCGTGCACAGCACTGTGAATGGTGTAGCCAGCCGGGTTGATCTCGTAGGGGCTGTCCATCAATTTATGGCCGGTCTGGTCAACCTTGACCAGACTGGACGCCGTTATTTCATGGAACATCAAGCCGAACGGATTGATCAGAAAATCTTCGGTGCCTGGCACCTTGGCCGAGATGTGGGTGAAGATCAGATCGTCCCACGCGTGCATCGCGACCAGTCGATAACACGCAGCCAGGTCCACACGCGTCTTCCACTCGGCGGCACTGACCTGATCTTTCACGCTCGGATTCTGGGGGGTGCTATGGGGTACCGCGCTATCTTCATGGATGGGCGCATCAGCGCCTGGCACAACCTGGGCGACATTCACGGTGGCAGGTCCTCGGCGGTATTCTTGCTCTTGGGAGTGAGCAGTCTAGCCAGCGGTCAGACCTGCGCTAGTCGCCTTGGCAGCCACCTTAGTGGCTTGGCGAGTCAGCCTCACAGCGACCGCTCTGGGGCAGCGTTTATGCTCAGTTAGCCGGGGCGATACAGTAGATTATTCTTTGCGGTTACCAAGAACGGAGCATATTTTTCGGGAGGCTTTGTTAGCGTATTCACATGTAACTCATGACCGCTCCAGGAGCCCGCCGGATGACCACTCACGCCTCGAACAGCTATCGCGCCGATCCAGAAACGTCCCACCGCTTTTATATCGATGGCCGCTGGTGTTCACCTATCAGCTCGGACAGCGTGCCGGTGATCAATCCAGCCACCGAAGAAGTGGTTGCGCATGTGGCAAGCGGCAGTGCCGCAGACGTTGCTCGTGCCGTAGCGGCGGCGCGTGAAGCATTGCCGGGGTGGTCGGCCACACCGGTCCAGTCCCGCGCGCTGATCCTGGGGAAGATCTACGACCTGATCATCGAGCGCAAAGAGGAACTGGCCCAGGCGGTGTCGCTGGAGATGGGTGCTTCGATCACCTCAGCGCGGGCGGCGCAGGTGCCATTCGCAGCCGAACATGTTCGAGTGGCCCGCGACCTGCTGTCGACGTACCGCTTCCAGAGTGTCGAAGGCAGCACCGCCATTGCACGTGAACCCATTGGGGTGTGCGCGCTGATCACGCCGTGGAACTGGCCGCTGTATCAAATCACCGCGAAAGTCGCGCCCGCCATCGCCGCCGGCTGCACCGTCGTACTCAAACCCAGCGAGCTGTCGCCGCTCAGCGCTCTGTTGTTCGCCCAGCTGGTACATGATGCAGGATTGCCGCCCGGGGTCTTCAATCTGGTCAACGGCAGTGGCCCGGAGGTCGGAGGCGCACTGGCGGCACACCCGGACGTGGACATGATTTCCATCACCGGCTCCAACCGCGCAGGAGCGCTGGTGGCCCAGGCGGCGGCGGTCACGGTCAAACGCGTGACCCAGGAGCTGGGTGGCAAGTCGCCGAACGTGCTGCTGCCCGACGCTGACTTCCCTAAGGCTGTGGCCCAGGGGGTGATGTCGGCCTTTCGCAATGTCGGCCAATCGTGCAGCGCCCCGACGCGCATGATCGTGCCGAGAAGCCGTCTGGCCGAGGTCGAGGCGCTGGCGGCCGCGACTGCCAATTCGATTACAGTGGGTGACCCCCAATCGGAGGAGACGGTGCTGGGGCCGATTGCCAACCAGGCCCAATTCACCCGGGTCCAAGCGATGATCGAGGCGGGTCTGAGCGAAGGTGCGAAGCTGATTTGCGGTGGGCCGGGCCGTGTGGAAGGTCAGGAGAAGGGCTTTTATGCGCGTCCGACCGTGTTCTCCAACGTCAGCACCGGCATGCGGATTGCCCAGGAAGAAATCTTCGGGCCCGTGCTGTGCATCATTGCCTACGAGACGGTCGACGAAGCGGTGGCTATTGCCAACGACACGGTCTACGGCCTGGGCGCCCACGTTCAGGGCCAGGACCTTGATCTTGCACGGGCAGTCGCTGCACGCATCCGCGCCGGCCAGGTGCACCTGAACTACCCGGCATGGGACCCCCTGGCACCTTTCGGCGGATACAAGCGTTCAGGCAATGGCCGCGAATATGGTGTTCACGGCTTTGAGGAGTATCTGGAAACCAAAGCGATCATTGGTTTCTGCTGATGCCCAATGCAGCCGACTCACGGTCTGATTCAGGCCGTGAGTCGTTCCAGAAAGTCAGCCAGCCAGGGTTCGGCATCTGATTCGGGCGTGACCGTCTCGCTGGCATCGAGGCGCAACATCTCAAGCACTTCGCGCACGCCAAGCTCGGCAAACAGCTCACGCATCTGCTCGCCACCGCCACAGAAGGTGTCGCCGTAGCTGGCGTCGCCCAGACCAATGATACCCCCCGGCAGCCCCCGCCACGCCGCCGGCAACAGGTCTCGGATCTGCGAGTAGATCGGCTGAATGTTGTCTGGCAACTCCCCCATCCCGGTGGTCGACGTCACGGCCAGAAAGGCCTGTGGCTCGAACGCCTGGAGCGCTGTGAGGGTAATGCGCGGGTTATGCAGCACTTCATGGCCTGCAGCGTTGATGAGGGTCTCGGCGTGACGGGCAACCTCTTCAGCCGCACCGTAGACAGATCCTGAAAGGATGGCGACTTTCATTGCGTAATCCTGTGGCAGAGTAAAAACGTTCGGCATTATGCCCCACGAAGGCGCAATGTCTTAGAATGCAACTTCACGACCTGCCCCGGAATGCCTTTCATGATCAGTGCAAAATTGCTGCAGTTGGTGGTCGATGCCTCCAACGATGGAATCGTCGTCGCCGAACAGGAAGGTGATGACAACATCCTGATTTATGCGAACAAGGCATTTGAAGCGATGACCGGCTACGCCTGCGACGACATCCTTTATCAGGACTGCCGTTTCCTGCAGGGCGACGACCGGCAGCAAGAAGGCCTGGCACTGATTCGCGAAGCGATCCTCAATAATCAGCCCTGTCGTCAGGTGCTGCGCAACTATCGCAAGGACGGCTCGTCTTTCTGGAATGAGCTGTCGATTACGCCGGTCTTCAATGACGCTGAAAAGCTGATGTATTTCATCGGCATCCAGAAAGACGTCACCGAGCAGGTCACGGCGCAACAGAAAGTTGTCGAACTGCAGGCTGAACTGGCGCAAGCTCGACGTGAAATCATCGATCTGAAGAAGCACAACAGCTAGACTGACGCACGGCGGCAACCGTACGCGGAATTGACTGTCTGCTCTTTCAATAACCGGTTAACCGAGCTCGATCATGCAGCGCGACACGATCCTCACGCAGGATGAACTGGATTTCATCCAGAACATGCAGCACAACCCGAACCTCAATCTGCGGGACAAGTCCAGCAGTCTGGTGGTGAACGGTGGCGTGCAGATTCAGGATCTGCTGACTCGACTCGCGGCCCATGAACAAGTGACCATTCAGGCACAATTCGATAACCAGCAGATGACATTCCCGTTGCATCTGGTCGAAGACGAATTTCACGCATTGCATCTGGAACTGGGCGCACCGAGCATTTTTGAAGAAGGCCCTCGAATACGTCCATGGCGGCTTATATTGACCGAGCCGGTTGCCCTGGAAACCGAAAAAGGTTCGCTGACCGCGTTATGGGTTCACGAGATTTCGTTCAAAGGCGTTCTGCTGGAAATCCGCAAACAGACCAAACCCCCAAAGTATTTCTCGGCCTGGTTCACGCCAATCGGCCTGGCCCCCATCGCCCTTCGCGGCACGTTCGAGCGTTTGACCGAGCAAGGCCTTGCAGCTTATCGCTTGAGCCAGAGCCGCAAGGAAGACACTGAGCGGCTGCGCCAGTACATCCTCCAGGAACACCGCAAGATTCACCCTTCGATGCACCTCTGACCCTCTGCAGGAGCGAATTCATTCGCGAGCGTGGGCTGTCGCTCATGACACTGTGGTGCCTGCAAAACCGTCTCGCGAATAAATTCGCGCCTACAGGTCACACGCTCGTCAGCTATCCAGCCTATCTGCTAAAAACTGCTGCAGCCGGCGACGCATGACGAGTGCGTCGCTACCCAGGCATGCGACCGGGGTGCCTTCGAGATTTCCCTGACCCAAGTCCGCCGCCTCGCCGGCCAGCAATAATGGGCAATACAGACCCAATCCCAACCTCACCAGACGCTTGGCCAGATCAGCGGTTGGCGGATGGTTGGAGAACATCACCAGTGCATCCGGTTTCATCTTGCCGCACACCAGACTCAATTCTTCCAGCGGCTGACCAGGCGCCAGCGCGATGATTGCCGTGTCAGCAGTGCCGATCATCAGTCCCGCCACCCACAACTCAAGCTCGCGACATTGCCCGGGAATGGCAGCCAGGACCACGCGCTTCTCGGCGTTGGCGCAGGCTAACTGCAGCCGCTGTAATGTCCGCGCGCGCAGGAAGCTGTCGAGAAACAGCCATTCGCTGGTCTGCCCGAATTGATCGTGACGGGAGGCAAATTCGCGCCAGACCGGCATGAGGATGTCCTGAAACACCTGGATGATCGGATAGCTGGAGAATATCTGACCGTACACTTGCTCAAGGCGGCGCTCGTCGAAGTCATTGACGGCTCGCCTTACTTGCGTCTGCCACTCGCTCCATTCACCTGGCCCGACGCCGCTTTCAACCGTCTGGACTTCAGCCCGCGCCAGGTGGGCCTTTGCGAGAATCTTGCCCACCTTGCTCACGGCCACGCCGCGTTCGATCCAGCCAAGAATGCTGCGAACGTCCTCAATGTCGGACTGGGAATAAAGACGATGGCCGCTCTCGGTGCGTGTCGGCTGGATCAACCCGTAGCGACGCTCCCAGGCCCTGAGCGTCACGGGATTGATACCGGTCAGGCGCGACACCTCACGGATCGGGAAAAGTTCTTCCTGCTGCAGCGCTTCAGCAACCGCGTGTTGGGTCAGGAGCTCGGTCATTGATCAGGTGTCTGTGGTGGGCAGTGCGCGCATTGTACCTTCGCCGTCCGGCATATAAGCGTGAAGTCCGACAAAGTCTTCTGGCTTTTCAGAACGATTCAGGAATAATCCTTGCTTGCTTTTTCCAACGAAGCTGACGCAACGCCACCACCCCGGCGTTTCGCCATGTGATTTCCCTATCCGGGAACCTCACTCGTTTATCGGAGATACACAATGTCTACCTCACCCGTCACGCTGATGGTTGCCCGTCGCGTCGCCCATGGCCGCTATCAGGAACTGATTGCCTGGCTGCATGAAGGCGAACAGCTCGCTACAGACTTCCCCGGTTATCTCGGCTCAGGTGTGCTTGCTCCGCCCCCCGATGATGACGAATTCCAGATTATTTTCCGCTTTGCCGACGAGGCCACCCTGCACGCCTGGGAGCATTCGGCTTCGCGTCGCTCCTGGTTGGTGCGGGGCAGCGGACTGTTCGCCGCCCCGTCCGAGCATCGGGTCAAAGGCATCGATGGCTGGTTTGGCGCCGCCGGTCAGCGTCCGCCTCGCTGGAAACAGGCCGTGGCGATCTGGCTGGCGTTCTTTCCGGTGTCGCTTATCTTCAACTTCGTGCTGGGGCCTGTGCTGGGTCAGCTCGAGCTGCTGCCGCGCATCATGCTCAGCACGCTGATCCTGACGCCACTGATGGTGTTCTGGTTTATTCCACTGTCCACGCACTTGCTGGCGTCCTGGCTGCACCCAGCGCCGCCGGCACCTGCCGTTATCACCGAGCCTGTGTCCACCCGGTAAATGGCATCACGCACTGCCGTGGGAGGCAGCTTGCTCGCGACAAATTATTGCAATCGGCACAGAAGCAATATCTGCCGTAGAGCATCGCGAGCAAGCTCCCTCCCCCCAATCTATTGCCGCGCGCCTCACTGAACTCCCCTTCAGTTGTACAGCCGCTCCCACTTGGTATAACTTCCCAACAGGTTTTCTGCCGCGCTAATGGGATGGTGGAGCGCAGCCGCTTCCTCCTTCTGCGCCAAAAATCCCACGACGTCCAATTCCCTACCTGACACGCGAGCGGCTCATGGCTTCTTCCTCTGCCCCTGTCCTGATCACCGGTGCCAGCCAGCGTGTCGGCCTGTATTGTGCCGAGCGCTTGCTGGCCGACGGGCACGCAGTGATCGTCAGCTATCGGAACGATCGCCCCGGGGTTCAGCACTTGCGGGAGTTAGGGGCGATTGCGATTCATGGGGATTTTTCATCGCAAGACACGATTCTTGCGTTCATTACCGAACTGAAAACCCATACCGATTGCCTGCGCGCCATCGTGCACAATGCCTCCGAATGGCTTGCCGAGCCACAAGGGGACGAAGGCGATGTGTTCATGCGCATGTTCAACGTCCATATGCTTGCGCCTTACCTGATCAACCTGCATTGCGCGGAGCTGTTGCACCGTTCGGAAACGGCCGACATTATCCATATCGGTGACGACGTCACCCGCAAAGGCAGCAGCAAGCACATAGCCTACTGCGCCAGCAAAGCGGGGCTGGATAACCTGACGCTGTCGTTCGCCGCACGGTACGCACCGAGAATAAAGGTCAACGGCATTGCGCCGGCCATGCTGATGTTTCAACCCGACGACGACGCGGCGTACCGCGCCCACACGCTGGCCAAATCCGCGCTGGGCATTGAACCCGGCGCTGAGGTCATTTACCAAAGCCTGCGCTATCTGCTGGACAACCCCTACGTTACCGGCACCACCCTGACCGTAAACGGTGGACGGCACGTCAAGTAAGCCGCCCCGAGGATCCTTTTGATGACTCTGTCACTGCCGCAGCACTATCGCGAAATCCTTGTCGGCCTGGGCGAAGATCCGGACCGCGAAGGCCTGCTGGACACCCCCAAACGCGCGGCCAAGGCCATGCAGTACTTGTGTCATGGTTACGATCAGACCATCGAAGAAATCGTCAACGGCGCGTTGTTCGCTTCTGATAACGACGAGATGGTGATCGTCAAAAACATCGAGCTGTATTCACTGTGCGAGCATCATCTGCTGCCCTTTATCGGTAAGGCTCACGTGGCCTACATCCCGACGGGCAAAGTGCTGGGTCTGTCGAAGATCGCGAGGATCGTCGACATGTTCGCCCGTCGCCTGCAAATCCAGGAAAACCTGACCCGGCAGATCGCCGATGCCATCCTGGAAGTGACCAACGCCGCTGGCGTGGCGGTGGTGATTGAAGCGCAGCACATGTGCATGATGATGCGCGGCGTCGAGAAGCAGAACTCGACGATGAACACGTCAGTGATGCTGGGCGCTTTTCGGGACCAGACCAATACCCGGATGGAATTTCTGCAACTGATCGGACGGAGTAATTAGTCCATGGCAAGACTTGAACCAGGCACCGCACGCATTCGGGTAAAGGACCTGTGTCTGCGCACCTTCATCGGGATCAACGAAGATGAAATCCTCAACAAACAGGACGTGCTGATCAATCTGACGATCCAGTACGCTGCGCAGGAAGCGGTGCGCGACAACGACATCGATCACGCGCTGAACTACCGGACCATCACCAAGGCCATCATCCAGCACGTCGAAAGCAACCGCTTTGCGCTGCTGGAGCGCTTGACCCAGGAAGTGCTGGACCTGGTGATGAGCCACGAGGCTGTCAGGTACGCCGAAGTCGAAGTCGACAAGCCCCACGCGTTGCGGTTTGCAGAATCGGTGTCGATCACACTCGCCGCCGAGCGTTGATTCATCAGTGGGAGGAAGCTTGCTCGCGGCGCGTCTGTCAGGCACCCACTGAGCAACCGATGTGGCCTCATCGCGAGCGAGCTCCCTCCCACAAGACAGGGAGCAGCCATCGATCATTGCCCGCCTCGCCCAGCCCTCTTATCATCCGCTCCATCATTTCTCCATAGAGTCTTCCCATGACCGATCAAGAACGCCTGGAACTCGAAGCCGCTGCCTTTCGCCGTCTGGTTGCACATCTGGACAGCCGCAAAGACGTCCAGAATATCGACTTGATGAACCTGTCCGGCTTCTGCCGTAACTGCCTGTCCAAGTGGTACAAAGCCGCCGCCGACGAGAAGCAGATCGACCTCAGCCTCGATGACGCCCGCGAAGTGGTTTACGGCATGCCCTACAGCGAGTGGAAAGCCACCTACCAGAAAGAAGCGAGCACCGAGCAACAAGCGGCCTTCGCCAAGGAAAAGAAGCATGACTGATCTGAACACCCTGCGCGCCAGCCTGCGCAGCGGCGAGCACGCGTTCGCCGACACCCTGGCGTTCGTAAACGAGCATTACGTGTACCAGCCCCAGGCCTTTAGCAACGGTCATGTGGAAAACGCTGCCGGGCAAAACGAAGGTTCGTGCAAGACGCTGGGTCTGGCCCTGCTGGAAGGCTTGAGTGACGAAGAAGCGCTGTTGGCGTTCGGCGAGCATTACCGCTCGGTGCAGGCGACGCCTGAGGGCAGCGACCACGGCAATATCCGTGCGTTGATTGCCAACGGTCTGGCGGGCGTAACGTTCAGTGCCGCGCCGCTGACCCGTAAGGCCCAGGAGTCTCTGTAGGAGCGAACTTGTTCGCGAGGCGATGTAACTGACACACCGAGTGTGCGGGCTCGCCAGCAAGTTGGCTCCTACAGACGTCGTGGCGTTTTGCGGGAACAAAAAAACCGGCCTGAGCCGGTTTTTTTACGTCTGTGCGCTGATCAGAACGAAACGTTCGCCAGCCCGTCCAGATAACGCTCTACGTCCAGTGCCGCCATGCAACCGGCACCTGCCGAGGTGATGGCCTGACGGTAAACGTGGTCAGCCACGTCGCCCGCGGCAAACACACCTTCCACGCTGGTGGCCGTGGCATTACCTTCACGACCGCCTTGAACGACCATGTAGCCGTCTTTCAACGCCAGCTGACCGTCGAACAGCGAGGTGTTCGGCGTGTGGCCGATGGCGATGAACACGCCGTCCACTTTGACCTCGTCAAAACTGCCGTCGTTGTTCTTCAAACGCGCGCCGGTCACGCCCATGTTGTCGCCCAGCACTTCGTCCAGCGTGGCGTTGAGTTTCAGCTCGATCTTGCCTTCGGCAATCCGCGCATGCAGCTTGTCGATCAGAATCTTCTCGGCGCGGAAGGTCTCGCGGCGGTGTACCAGTGTCACCTTGCTCGCGATATTAGCCAGATACAGCGCCTCTTCAACGGCCGTGTTGCCGCCACCGACCACAGCCACCGGCTTGTTGCGATAGAAAAAGCCGTCGCAGGTTGCGCAGGCCGACACGCCTTTGCCCATGAACGCTTCTTCGGACGGCAGCCCCAGGTAACGAGCGCTGGCGCCGGTCGCGATGATCAACGCATCGCAGGTGTAGGTAGCGTTGTCGCCCTTGAGGCTGAACGGCTTGCCGGCCAGGTCCACGGCGTTGATGTGATCGAACACAATCTCGGTTTCAAAACGCTCTGCGTGTTCACGCATGCGCTCCATCAGTACCGGGCCGGTGAGGCCGTGAGGGTCGCCGGGCCAGTTGTCGACTTCGGTGGTGGTGGTCAACTGACCGCCAGCCTGCATACCCGTAATCAACAATGGCTTGAGGTTGGCGCGGGCGGCATACACCGCAGCGCTGTAGCCGGCAGGGCCGGAGCCAAGAATAATCACTCGGGAATGACGTGAATCGGACATGACACACTCCTATCAACCGGCCTTCGTGATGCGAGGTCGGGAAACCGGCGCACCGGCGGGATAAAAAGGATCGGCGACAGCACTTGGGGAAGGCTTGTAACGCGCTGATCCTGAAAATATGTAACTGCGGCCAAAACTGCAGCAACGGTACAAATTGGCGGCAAGCTTATCGGGCCAAGGTGATTTAAGGAAATTTCGTTTCGCAATCCAGCCCATAGCGGGCGCCTATCCCGACGAGCTGTGACATCTGCCAGATGAATAGACGTTTGCGAGACTGGATTGTTTCGGCGCGTGTCAGCCATAGCACCCAGTGCACGCCTGCCGTGGCCTGCGCTCTGGCGCGGACTGAGGCGTATTGCGCCGCGCCCAACGCCGCTTTCAACCGATCGCCAAAGCCGGTAAGGTCGGCGCGTTTCCCCTGCCTGGAGGCCACCATGCCTGCACCCGCTCTGTCTGGCCCGCAATACTTGCGCGAAGGCCTGAAACTGGTACTCAGTCCCGGCTTGCGACTGTTCGTGCTATTGCCGCTCACAATCAACCTTGTGCTGTTTGCCGGGCTGATTTACCTGGCCGGTCATCAGTTCGAAATGTGGGTCGACGCCTTCATGCCCACCCTGCCGAGCTGGTTGAGTTTTCTCAATTACATCCTCTGGCCTCTGTTTGTGGTGCTGGTGATACTGATGGTGTTCTTCACCTTCACCATGATCGCCAACATCATCGCCGCTCCGTTCAACGGATTTCTCGCCGAAAAGGTTGAAGTCGTGATCCGTGGCACGGACGATTTTCCAGCCTTCAGCTGGAGCGAACTGGCCGAAATGATCCCCCGCACCCTGAGCCGGGAGATGCGCAAGCTGGGTTATTTCCTGCCACGGGCCATCGGTTTGTTCATCCTGTCGTGGATCCCTGCCGTCAATATCATCGCCGCGCCGCTCTGGCTGCTGTTCGGGGTGTGGATGATGGCCATTCAGTACATCGACTACCCCGCCGACAACCACAAAATGAGCTGGCAAGACATGCTCGCCTGGCTACGCGCCAAACGCTGGCAGAGCCTGAGCTTTGGGGGGATTGTGTATCTGGTGCTGCTGATCCCGGTGGTCAACATCCTGATGATGCCGGCTGCCGTGGCCGGGGCGACGTTGTTCTGGGTCAGGGAGCGAGGGGCAGAGACGCAATTGGCGAAAACAGTATGAACAATGAGGGCCTCTTACGAGGCCCTCATCACATCATAGGGTTACGGACGTGTTCGCTGCCATCACTGCGTATCCTGCATACCAATAAAGCAGGCCAATGGCGATCCACAGCCAATTAGCCTTGGTAAGTCCGGCATTGGTGCGGCCTGAAGAATCATCGTTCAGCACGTTAATGAAGTGCTGCACTCTGAGCAGGATAAGGCTGTGTATCAATAGCGTAAGGAAGGAAAGAGCAAACAATTGCCCCGCACTCAACCCTGTAGACGCTTGCCCTCTTAAACTCTGTACTAGGCCAATGCAGAAACTTAACAGTACGGGCATCAGACCATTGAGTATCAAAAGCGCTGCATACCCCCACCAAAAGGGTATTGCTCCTTTTTCTCGCTCTCGAAGCGTTCGATCCAGCTTACAAAATAAAGATGGGACAAAGATCAACCCAAGCAAGGTTCGCGGGATCGGCCAAATGGATCGTCTCGAATACTGTTTGTACAACGCCCAGTTTTTGTAAAACCAATAGATCGCATAGAGCCCGGATGTTGCCCACAACATTGTCATGAGTTTGGTCGGTGACACCGTGAAGAATGCCGGCGAACCGGCAGGCTCCACGTTTAAGCTGGACATTGGCGGCGCATAAAATGAGTCAGTCACGATTTTCCCTCCGTTGAATGAAGGCGCTCATCCTACCGAGTGGTTTAGATCGTTAATTGCGACTAGAAAAATCAGGACCAGTCCTACAACACTCTTCCATACGTCCCACAGCCCACCACGCACTTAAGGCCGCTGCGCTTGAGAAGATCGGCACGTCGCGGCTTGTGCCATTTGCGGTGGGAAGCGCCCCATGACGTTCACAAATCCATCATCCAATCGCCACACAAGCGCAACGGCTGCCCTCGAAACTGGCAGTCATGAGCAAACCCCTGCATATCACCTTAGTGACAGAAACCTTCGCACCTGAGATCAATGGCGTCGCCAATACGCTGAGTCGGTTGTGCGACGGTTTGCGGTCGCGCGGGCATCGGGTAGAGGTAGTGCGCCCACGGCAGAGCGGCGATAAACCGGGCCATGCCGGGGAAGATGTGATGCTCTGCCGGGGCTGGCCGATTCCGGGATATCCTGGTCTGCAGTGGGGACAATCGTCCATGCACAAGTTGCTGCGTCGCTGGAAGCGCAGCCGTCCGGACGTTTTGTACATCGCCACCGAAGGCCCACTGGGGTTCAGCGCGCTTCGCGCAGCCCGGCGGCTGGGGATTGCCACGGTCAGCGGCTTCAGCACCAATTTCCAGCAATACGCCTCGCAATACGGATTGGGATTTCTCACCCGAGCCCTGACTCATTATCTGCGCTGGTTCCACAATCGTTCTGACGCCACGCTGGTGCCAAGCCTCAGCCAGAAAGCGGAACTGGAACGACGTGGCTTCGAGCGCCTGGAGCTGCTATCGCGTGGCGTCGATAGCCAACTGTTTCACCCCTCCAAACGAACAAATATTCTGCGCGAAGGCTGGGGCCTGGAACCGGATGACATTGCGCTGTTACATGTCGGTCGCCTGGCACCTGAAAAGAACCTGCGGCTGCTCAAGCCAACGTTCGATGCGCTGACCAACCTCTATCCTGACAAGCGACTCAAGCTGATCATCGTTGGTGATGGGCCGGAGCGGGCATCTCTTGAGCAGCAATTGCCCGACGCGGTGTTCTGCGGCACCCAACGGGGTGAGGCCTTGGCGGCACATTATGCGTGCGGGGATATTTTTTTATTTCCAAGCCTGACCGATACCTTTGGCAACGTGGTCATGGAAGCGTTGGCCTCAGGTCTGGGCGTCGTGGCGTACGATGAAGCGGCCGCCGCCCAGCACATCCGTCATGGCCATAATGGCGCCGTGGCCATGCCCGGTGATGAGGAGGGTTTCATCGACGCGGCCTGCTGGATGCTGGAGGACCGCGAAACGCTGCGGCGCGTGCGGTTGAACGCGCGCCAGCATGCCAGCCATCAAGGCTGGCCGGCGATTGTCGAGTTGTTCGAAATGCAGCTGCGTTCGGTGATCGAGACGCGGGACATGCCCGCAATGGGCCACTTCCCGCGCTCCGAATCACACTAGCGCCGTCTATCAATCGAGCCGTGTCAGGGCCTCACGACTGAAAGGCAGGATGTCCTGCTCGCGCCCTTCGCGCACCTTGACCGCCCAATCCGGATCGACCAGCAGCGCCCGGCCCACCGCCACCAGATCGAACTCATCGTTAGCCAACCGGTGCAGCAGGTTTTCCAGGCTCGCGGGTTGGGCGACTTTGTCGGTATTGACCATGAACTGCAAAAACTCGCCGTCCAGTCCGACGCTGCCAACGGTAATGGTCGGCTTGCCGGTGAGCTTGCGGGTCCAGCCGGCCAGATTCAGGTCAGAGCCGTCGAACTCTGGTTCCCAGAAACGACGCGTCGAACAGTGGAAAATGTCCACCCCAGCGTCGGACAACGGCTTGAGAAACGCGTCCAGTTCTTCAGGCGTCTGCACCAGCCGGGCGCTGTAGTCCTGCTGCTTCCATTGTGAGAAACGGAAAATGATCGGGTAATCGGGGCCAACGGCTGCACGTACGGCCTGGATCAGTTCGATGGCAAAGCGCGAGCGGTTGGCCAGGCTGCCACCGTATTCGTCGGTGCGCTGATTGGTGCCGTCCCAGAAAAACTGATCGACGATGTAGCCGTGGGCGCCGTGGATCTCAACGCCATCCATCCCGATGGATTTGGCATCGCTGGCGGCCTGGGCAAAAGCTGCGATGACCTCGTCGATATCCGCTTTGGTCATGCCATGAATCACCACATTGCCGTCTTTGAGTTTTTCAGTCGGCCCGTACGCCGGCACTGCCCCGTCCGGTTCAGTGCCCAGGCGGCGAACGGCGCCGACATGCCATAACTGAGGGACGATCTTGCCGCCTTCGGCATGCACTGCATCGACCACCTTCTTCCAGCCCGCCAGCGGCGCTTCGCCGAAGAACTGCGGCACGTTGGGATAGCCGTTGGAGGCCTTATGATCGACCGTGGTGCCTTCGGTGATGATAAGTCCTACGCCTGCGGCCGCACGGCGACGGTAATACTCGATCACTTTGGAATTAGGCACGCCACCCGGGGAAAACGAGCGCGTCATGGGCGCCATCACCACACGCGACGGCAATTGCAGGCTGCCGAGATGGAAAGGTTTGAACAGAGCTTTTACCGGCATGGAGGCGTCCTCGGGAATCAGGTCGAATTTTCAGACCACGGAGGATAGAGCCGGAGATTGGCAGGTAGACAGCACTATTGATTGGAGTGATTAAGGGCAAGAAGCGGGTGAATCTCATCGTAGTAGATTCCACGGCATCCGGGCGCCGCGCTGTCGCGTAGCAAACGCTGACCTTGTTGGAGCGAGGCTTGCCCGCGAAGCTAAATACGCGGGGCGCCAGACAAACCGAGGCGTCAACTTCGCGGGCAAGCCTCGCTCCAACAAGTTATCCGTAACCATTAAAATCAACGACATATCTGAAGCTGGATGAGAGCGAACTTGTTCGCGAGGCATGACGACAGACACACCGCATTGCCCGCCTCGCCAACCAGTTGGCTCCTACAGAACATGCGTCAAGCAACTTGCTCTGCCTGTAGGAGCGAACTTGTTCGCGAGGCATCACGACAGACACACCGCATTGGCCGCGTCGCCAACCAGTTGGCTCCTACAGAACATGCGTCAAGCAACTTGCTCATCCTGTAGGAGCGAACTTGTTCGCGAGGCATCACGACAGACACACCGCATTGCCCGCCTCGCCAACAAGTTGGCTCCTACAGAACATGCGTCAAGCAACTTGCTCTGCCTGTAGGAGCGAACTTGTTCGCGAGGCATGACGACAGACCCACCGCATTGCCCGCCTCGCCAACAAGTTGGCTCCTACAGGATGTGTGTGATTCAGGGGTTGTTCAATGCAGCGCTTTTTCGATCGCTGTGATCACGGCCGGATCATCCGGCGCGGTGCGCGGCGAGAATCGGGCGAGGACACGGCCATCCTGACCCACGAGGAATTTTTCGAAGTTCCAGGTGATGTCGCCCGGGAACTCGGCACCTTCACCAGCCAGCAGTCGATACAGCGAGTGACGATGAGGGCCGTTCACTTCGAGCTTGTCGCCCAGAGGGAAGGTCACGCCATAGTTGAGCGAGCAGAACGTCTGGATCTCTTCCTGAGTACCCGGCTCCTGGCCTGCGAACTGATTACAAGGCAGGCCCAATACACTGAAGCCCTTGTCCTTGTACTTTTGATAGAGATTTTCGAGTGCAGCGTACTGCGGCGTAAGACCACACTTGGACGCCACGTTGACCACGAGAACCACTTTGCCTTTAAGCGGCGCGAGAGGCAGTTCCTGGCCATCCAGAGCTTTTAATTTCAGGTCGTGAAATATACTCATGACGAACTCCCCTGCTCACCATACAAAAAACGCCATCGGCCGAAAAAGGCGCCCTGTCAGACCCAAAAACGAAAAGCGTTTTCGCGAATCCTTCGAGGACGCCTGGCCAGCTATCTGAGCTTAGCAGTACAAATCAATGGTGATGGCCGCCTTCACCGTGCACGTGACCGTGGGCGATTTCTTCCTGGCTGGCATCACGGATATCAACGATCTTGACGTCGAAGTGCAGGCGCTGACCGGCGAGCGGGTGGTTGCCGTCGACCGTCACGTCGTCGCCGTCCAGGTCGCGGATGGTGACGATCTGCATCTGGCCATCGGGAGCGGAGGCATGAAACTGCATGCCGACTTCGAGCTCGTCGACACCTTCGAACATGCTGCGGCTCAGGGTGCTGACCAGTTCGGCGGAGTATTCGCCGTAGGCATCTTCGGGCTCGATGGCGACTTTGAGTTCATCACCGACATTCTTGCCATCCAGTGCCTTTTCCAGACCCGGAATAATGTTACCTGCACCTTGCAGGTACACCAGCGGCGCGCCGCCGGCGGAGCTGTCGATGACCTCACCAGCGTCATTGGTCAGGGTATAGTCAATGGAGACAGCCTTGTTGGCGGCGATCGGCATGGGGCAAGACCTTTTGCTTAAGAGTTAAGAACGAGCAAGTTTAACCAAGCCCTCGCGCGAAAGCGAACGCAACTCAGACGGACGGCCCCGATTGGAAACCCTCCCGCCGCAGAGCAGCCGCTCGATCATCCTCGGCTTTCACCAGGATGAAGAAGACCACTGGATCGTCGAGTTGTCCTGCGGCCACACCCAGCACGTGCGCCACTCACCTCCCTGGCAATCACGCGAATGGGTGCTCGATCCCCTCACGCGGCAGAAAAAAATAGGTCAGCGCTTTCACTGTGGCTGGTGTGCGCGCGAGGCAGATAACGATAACCTTGTGCCCCGTTGAGACGCTGCGATTGAACAGCGTCCTGTTTTCTCCGGTCGACTCTCTGGCGACAGACGCCACGGCCCTTGCACTGCTCAATTCGAGAAGCCCGCATGCAGACTTTTTTTATCGCGCCCACCGATTTTGGTGTGGGCTTGACGTCCATCAGCCTGGGTCTGGTCCGTACGCTTGAGCGTGCCGGTCTCAAAGTCGGCTTCTTCAAACCCATCGCCCAGCCTCATCCGGGCGATACCGGCCCCGAGCGCTCCACCGAGCTGGTCGCCCGTACCCACGGCCTGAAGCCGCCCAAGCCATTGGCATTGGCCCATGTCGAGCGGATGCTCGGCGACGGCCAGCTGGACGAACTGCTCGAAGAAATCATCAATCTGTATCAAGAAGCCGCCATTGGCAAAGACGTGCTGATCGTTGAAGGCATGGTCCCGACGCGCAGCGCCAGTTATGCAGCGCGCGTCAATTTGCACTTGGCCAAGAGCCTGGACGCTGACGTGATCCTGGTGTCGGCCCCGGAAAACGAAGTGCTCACCGAACTCTCAGGCAGGGTCGAGTTACAGGCGCAAATGTTCGGCGGCCCCAAGGACCCGAAAGTGTTGGGCGTGATCCTCAACAAAGTGCGCACTGACGAGACGATGGAAGTGTTCGCCGCGCGCCTCAAGGAACACTCCCCGCTGCTGCGCAGTGGCGACTTCCGCCTGCTGGGCTGCATTCCGTTCCAGGCCGATCTGAATGCGCCGCGCACCCGCGACGTGGCCGAACTGCTGGGCGCGCAGGTCATCAACGCGGGGGATTACGAGCAGCGCCGCATGTCGAAAATCATCATCTGCGCGCGAACGGTGCTCAATACCCTGCAACTGCTCAAACCGGGCGTGCTGGTGGTCACGCCGGGAGATCGCGATGACATCATTCTGGCGGTCAGCCTGGCCACCATGAACGGCGTGCCACTGGCCGGCCTGCTGCTGACCAGCGACACCCTGCCGGACCCACGCATTATGGACCTGTGTCGCGGCGCATTGCAGGCCGGGTTGCCGGTGCTGTCGGTGAGCACCGGCTCGTACGACACGGCCACCTTGCTCAATCAGCTGAACAAGGAAATCCCCATCGATGACCGCGAGCGAGCCGAAATCATCACTGATTTCGTCGCTGGCCACCTGGATGCCAATTGGCTGCATCAGCGTTGCGGCACCCCGCGCGAGCTACGTCTTTCACCTGCGGTGTTTCGCTATCAGTTGATTCAGCGTGCGCAACTGGCAAACAAACGCATCGTCCTGCCCGAAGGCGCAGAACCGCTGACGGTGCAGGCTGCGGCCATTTGCCAGGCACGGGGCATCGCGCGTTGTGTGTTGCTGGCCAAACCTGAAGAGGTGCAAGCCGTCGCCCGTGCTCAAGGCATCGAGCTGCCGCCGGGGCTGGAGATACTGGATCCGGACTTGATTCGCGAGCGTTACGTGGCGCCGATGGTCGAGCTGCGCAAGAGCAAGAGCCTCAACGCGCCAATGGCCGAACAGCAACTGGAAGACCCGGTGGTGATCGGCACCATGATGCTGGCGCTCGATGAAGTCGATGGACTGGTGTCCGGGCTGATTCACTCCACCGCCAATACCATCCGCCCCGCCCTGCAACTGATCAAGACCGCCCCCGGCTGCACGCTGGTGTCTTCGGTGTTCTTCATGCTGTTTCCCGAGCAAGTGCTGGTCTACGGCGACTGCATCATGAACCCGCACCCCACGGCCGGCGAACTGGCGGAAATTGCCGTGCAGAGCGCCGACTCCGCGGTGGCGTTCGGCATTTCGCCACGGGTGGCGATGATCAGCTACTCCAGCGGCAATTCAGCCAGCGGCGAGGAAGTGGAAAAGGTGCGTGAAGCCACGCAACTGGCCAGGGAAACACGGCGCGACCTGCTGATCGACGGGCCGCTGCAATACGATGCCGCCGCCAATGAAAATGTCGCACGACAACTGGCGCCCGACAGCCTGGTGGCCGGTCGTGCCAACGTCTTTGTGTTCCCCGATCTCAATACGGGCAACACCACCTACAAAGCGGTGCAGCGCAGTGCTGACTGTGTGAGCCTGGGCCCGATGCTGCAAGGCCTGCGCAAACCGGTCAACGATCTGCCACGGGGCGCTCAGGTGGATGACATCGTCTACACCATCGCGCTGACGGCCATTCAGGCAGCAGACCTTGTCTGACACATTCGTCCCACACAATAACGCCGCCGGGACTGCACCGGCGGCATCGGTCTTATCTGGAGCCTGACCCACTATGGATTTCCTGCCTGCCCCCTTGCGCGGCGTCATCGCCTCGCTGCTGTTGGCAATCAACACCATTGTCTGCTGTACGCCGTTGTTCATCGTCGCCATCTTCAAGCTATGCCTGCCCTTCCCTGCCGCGCAGAGGTTGACCGACTGGCTCATGAGCCACATCCACGAAGCCTGGATCAGCAACAACAAGGCCTGGATGAACCTGATGGATCACGCCAAATGGCACGTGACCGGGCTTGAGGGGCTGGATTATCAGCACTCCTATCTGGTGACCAGCAACCACCAGAGCTGGGTCGACATCATGGTGTTGCAGTACATCCTCAACCGCAAAATCCGTCCGCTGAAGTTTTTCCTCAAGCAGGAGTTGATCTGGGTGCCCGTGATCGGGCTGGCGTGGTGGGCGCTGGGCTTCCCGTTCATGAAGCGCTACAGCAAGGCCTACCTGGCCAAGCACCCGGAAAAGAAGGGCAAGGACCTGCAAACCACTCGCCGCACCTGCGCGAAGTTTCGCAACAATCCGGTAGGGATTTTCAACTTCGTCGAAGGCACGCGCTTCACCAAAGCCAAGCACGCCGAACAACAGTCACCGTTCAAATACCTGCTCAAGCCCAAGGCCGGCGGGATTGCGTTCGTGCTGGATGCGATGGGCGAGCAGCTGGAGTCCATCGTCAACGTCACGATTCACTACCCTGGCGGGCAAACAGGTTATTGGGATCTGCTGTGCGGCAACGTCAATGAAGTGGTGGCGCATTTTGAAGAGATCAAAATCCCGCCGCAATTCATTGGCAAAAGCTACGACCAGGACGGTGAATACCGGCTGGAGTTTCAGCAGTGGATCAACAGGCTGTGGGAGCAGAAGGATGCGTTGCTTGGCACGATGCATGAGGAGCATCGTTAACTCGAAGAATGACGCGGTCCCAGTAGGAGCGAACCTGTTCGCCAGGCGTAGGACCTGATGCATGTCTTGGTTCGTCTCGCCAACAAGTTGGCTCCTACAGAATGAGAGCCAAAAAAAAGCCCCGAATCCGAGTTCGGGGCTTTTTGATTTGAAGCGTCGCGATTACTGCTGTTGCTGATATTCCTGACCCGGAATCGGCTTCAGGTTGACTTCAACCCGGCGGTTCTGCGCGCGACCGTTGACGTCGGCATTGCTGGCAACCGGCTGATCAGGTCCTGCACCGCGCACTGACAGGTGGGAGCCGTCGACACCCTGGGACGTCAGGTAAGTCGCCACGCTCTGCGCACGCTGCTGCGACAAGTCCATGTTGTGCTGGCGGCTGCCGGTGCTGTCGGTGTAGCCGACGATCTCGATCACGTTCTGGTTGTACTGCTTGAGCGAACCGGCAAGATTGTTCAGCGGGGAATAGAAGCTGCTGGCGATTGCGGAAGAGTCGGTGGCAAACGTGATGTTGCCCGGCATGACCAGTTTGATCACATCACCCTGACGCTGCACTTCAACACCGGTGTTGGCCATGCTCGCGCGCAGTGCGGCTTCCTGCTTGTCTGCGTAGTAACCGTAACCGGCGGCACCTGCGCCAATCACAGCAGCGCCAATCAACGCGCCTTTGCCACGGTTGTTATGGTCGATGGCTGCACCTGCCACGGCACCGGCCAGGGCACCCAGGCCGCCGTATTTAGCTGTTTTGCTGACACCGCCAGAGTTCTGGGCTTGCCCTTGGTTGTCATAGGGATTGGACTGCGTGGCGCAGCCGGACAGCATCGCGATGGCCGTAGCGGCAAGGATCAAACGGCGGGAATTCAACATGAAGGCAGCTCCTGATTTTTGCTTTGTGCAGCACAATTTGCTTCGCGCGGCCAACGCGCAAGCGCGCGCGACCATGTGCGCCGTTAGAGCATGACATTAGGGGAAAATTCCTTAACGGCACCTGAACAGCGGCTCCACGCTGACGAAAGGAGCCAGCGCAATCAACCGCGTTGCACCCCGCTTCTGCGCGCAGCGCGTATCAACACAATCGCAATCTGCTTCTGCGCGCAGCGCGTAGGAGTCTGGCTTGCCGACGATGGGCTGCGAAGCGGCCCCAAAACCTGCCATCGCCGTTACACCTGACCGACCGCATGCACAGGTTTTGCTGCCGCTGCGCGACAGATCGTCCGGATGCGGCCCAGACCAAGCTACGCTCCTACGCCCTCCGGGCAGAATCAACGGAGTCGCAATCTGCTTCTGCGCGGAGCGCGTAGGAGTCTGGCTCGCCGACGATGGGCTGCGAAGCGGCCCCAAATAGCTCGCTTCTGTCAGCAGTCAGGATTCAACCAAAGGCTGCGACAAGCTGCCCTGCCGCCTTTTCGAACGCCACTTTCATTTCTTCGATCACGATATCGCTGTGTTCGAAGGAGATGTAAATGCGGCCGTACGGGGACGGCATCATCAGCACGCCTGCTTCGCGCAACGCCAGATGAAGCGCCTTGGAAAAAGCAGGATTAGCGATGGCCAATGCTTCGTCGTAACTGACCGGCGCATGGGTGCCGAGCCAGATGCCGAATACCGTGCCGTAGCCGCTGGTGGTGACGGGTATTCCCCGCGCAGCAAAGATCGTCTCGATGGCACATCGCAGTTTTTCGCCACGGGCCATCAATTGCTCGTAATCACTGACATCCAGCTGCGCCAGGGTCGTGGTCACCGCAGCACAGGCCATGGGGTTGCCGCTGAACGTACCGCCGCGGGTCACGCGGCCTTCCTCGAACCCGCGTAACACCTCGGGCTTGCCCACCAGCGCCGAAACCGGCACGCCGTTGCCAATCGCTTTGCCGACAGTGGCAAGGTCTGGAGTCAGCCCCTCGCGCAACCCGGCCATACCGGGGTACAACCGAAAACCCATCAGCACTTCATCGCAAATTACCAGCGCGCCGTGAGCATGGGCGACGTCCTGAACGTGCTTGAGATAACCGGCGGCGGGCATGATACATCCAGCGTTGGCGAGCATGGGTTCCAGCACAACAGCGGCGATCTGCGGGTCGTTGGCGAACAGCCGCTCGACGTCTTTGAAATCGTTGTATCGCAGCAACGTGGTGCGCTCGGTCGTCGGGCGTTTGTCGTCGGTGAACGCGGCTTCTTCCGAGGATACGTTGCCAAAGCTCACGTCATCGAACCAGCCATCGAACCCTGCCGCCATCTTGGCGATTTTGCTTCTGCCGGTGTAAGCCCTGGCGGCGCGACAGGCCAGGTGCACGGCCTCGCTGCCAGAGTTGGTGAAGATGACTTTTGTCAGCTCGCCAGTATGGGCAGCCAGCGCCGTGGCAGCGCCATGCTCGCGAACGTGTGCCCAGGAGGGCGCCGCCGAGTCAGCCAGCGCAGCGGCAACGCCCGCATTGACGCGGTCGTCGGCATGCCCCAGCAAAACAGCTCCGAAACCCAGTGCCGTGTCGATGTAGCGGCGACCTTTATCGTCCCAGAGGTAGGCGCCCTTGCCCCTGCTGATAAAGAGTTTTTCCCCGTTCAGCTCCGGCAGGATGCGGGCTGCGCTCGAAACATCACCAACCAAGTTAGGCATAACGACTCCAGAATCCAATCAATACGGTGCTCGCCGAACAGTCAGCATTCAGCGGTATCGGCAGGCTCACCAAAACGTGGACGAGACACTGCCCGGTTCAAAATTATTTGATCTTCAAGCGCTCGTTGCGCCGACGCAGCATTTCAAGCGTGAGGAGCATCAGTGCCGACAACACCACCATGATGGTGGCCACCGCTGCGATGTTCGGGCTGATGTTTTCCCGAATGCCGGAGAACATTTGCAACGGCAATGTGCGCTGCGAAGGGCTGGCCAGAAACAGCGTGACGACCACTTCATCGAAGGAGGTGGCAAACGCGAACAGCGCGCCGGAAATCACCCCCGGCGCAATCAGCGGTAGCACGATCTTGAAAAAAACCATCAGCGGTGGCGCGCCGAGACTGGCCGCCGCGCGGCTCAGGTTGCTGTTGAACCCCTGCAGCGTGGCGGTGACGGTGGTCACGACGAAGGGCACGCCAAGCATGGCGTGGGCTAGAATCAGCCCCAGATAACTGTTGAGCAGATGCAGCCTGGCGAAGAAGAAATACAAACCGACCGCGACGATGATCAGCGGCACGATCATCGGCGAGATGATGAACGCCAAAACCAGGTTCTTGAACGGGAAGTTGCCTCGATTCAGGCCGACCGCCGCCAGCGTGCCCAGCACCATCGCCAGAAATGTCGCACCCGGCGCGATGATGAAGCTGTTCTTGAACGCCTGGCGCCATTCGGCAGAGCCCATCAGTTCTTCGTACCAGCGCAGCGAAAAACCGTCCATGGGATACGTCAGGAATGACGACGAGTTGAACGACAGCGGGATGATCACCAGGACCGGAATGATCAGGAACGCCAGGATCGCGATGCAGCTGGCAACCAGACCAAACCGGACGATGCGCTCGATGGGTGAAGCGTAGGGCTGCAACATAAGGATTACCTCGTCGGAGTCTGGGCGGCGTTAACGAGCTTTGCGTACACCATGTACAGCAGCAACGTGGTGATCAGCAGCAAACTGCCCAACGCAGAGGCCATGCCCCAGTTCACGGTTTTATTGGTGTAGAACGCGACGAAGTAACTGACCATCTGATCGGCAGCGCCGCCCACCAGCGCGGGTGTCACGTAATAGCCGATGGCGAGAATGAACGTCAGCAACGCCCCTGCCGCCAGCCCTGCGAAAGTCTGCGGCACGTAGATGCGCCAGAACGCCACGAAGGGATGTGCACCCAGTGAAATGGCCGCTCGCACGTAGTTGGACGGGATGTTTTTCATCACCGCGTACAGCGGCAGAATCATGAATGGCAGCAACACGTGGGTCATCGCAATGATCACCCCGGTGCGGTTGAACACCAGTTGCATGGGCTCGTTGACGATGCCCAGAAACATCAGCGAGCGATTGATCAGCCCGTCCGCCTGCAGCAGCACGATCCAGGCCGCCGTGCGCACGATCAATGACGTCCAGAAGGGCAACAGCACGAGAATCATCAGCAGATTGCTTTTGTTCTCCGGCATGGTCGCCAGCCAGTAGGCCAGCGGAAATCCCAGTAACAGACAGAGCGCCGTGACCACCGCGCCGATGTAGAAAGTGCGGGCAAAGATATCCAGATAAATGGCCTGATTGGGCTCGGCGGCAACGATCCGGTCGGTGGTGGCATCAATGCGATGATCCAGCGCGGCCAGCACGTAATACGGCGTGATGGCTGCGGATGCACGCTTGAGCGCCTTCCAGTAAGCAACGTCTTCCCAGGCCGGGTCGATGGCAATCAGCGCATCGCGCTTGGAGGCCACGTCGACATCTGGCAGCTTGCGCAGGGTTTTGCCGATCAGCGTCCGGTATCCGGCTACTTCATAACCCAGGCGTTTGGAGATGCCACCGATCTCGCCACTCTCCTTGGCGTCTCGCAGGTCAGCGACCAGCGCCGAAAATGCCAGCTCTCCCGGCAATGTCATTTCGTCCCAATTAGCCAGCGCTTGGGTGGTGGCGGGCATCGCCGTGTTCACTTCCGGATTGTCCACACTGCGGCTGAGCATCGTGCCGACCGGGAATGCGAAGCACACCAGCACGAACAGAAACAGTGGCGCGATCAGCGCGATGGATTTGAAGGTATAGGCCCGTTCGGCCTTTTTCATGCGGGCGCGCAGGTTGGCCGGTTGATCTTCGTTGGGCAGGCTCAGGGCCGCAGACTGATTCATGGTGCAGGCCTCAATGAGTCGTCACGTCGAGAGCCCGAATGTGCTCAGCCGACCATGAAAGCGAAACCGGGCTTCCCACCGTCCAGCTGTCATCCATCTGCGCGGCAGGCAGCTTGATCATGAAGTTCGGTTGCCCGGTCACTTCGGTGATCATGCGCACGTGGTCGCCCAGGTAGATGAACTCCTGAATCCGCGCGGCCAGCCCTGGCTGATCGGCGGACTTGATCACCACCCGCTCAGGCCGGATACACAGCGCCACCCGGTCACCGGCCTGCGCGCCATTCACCGCGACCGCCTGCAATGTCGTGACGTCGCTCAAACGCACTTGCGAGTAACGCCCGTCCGTTGACAGCACGGTGCCCAGCAGGGCGTTGTTCTCGCCGATGAACCGGGCGACGAAAGACGTCTGCGGCGCCTCGTAGATGGCGGCCGGGGAATCGATCTGCTGGATGATGCCGTCGTTGAACACCGCCACGCGGTCGGACATGGTCAACGCCTCGCTCTGATCGTGGGTCACGTAGACGACGGTCAGGCCGAGCTGCTTGTGCAGATGCTTGATCTCCAGCTGCATGTGCTCACGAAGCTGTTTGTCCAGTGCGCCCAACGGCTCGTCCATCAGCACCAGCTTGGGCTCGAACACCAACGCCCGCGCCAGCGCCACACGCTGCTGTTGCCCGCCGGACATCTGCGCCGGGTAGCGTTTGGCGAAATCGTTGAGCTGAACCATGTCCAGCGCGCGGCGGACTTTCTGGGTACGGTCGACGCGGTTCATCTTGCGCACGGACAACGGAAACGCCAGGTTCTGTTCGATGGTCATGTGCGGGAATAACGCGTAATTCTGGAACACCATGCCGATGTCGCGCTTGTGCGGCGGCAGGTTGTGCAGCGGTTTGTCCTTGAGGTAGATCTCACCGAAGGTCGGTGTTTCAAAGCCGGCGAGCATCATCAGGCTGGTGGTTTTGCCCGAACCGGATGGCCCGAGCAGGGTGACGAATTCCCCCTCGGCAATATCCAGGTTGAGGTCTTTGACCACCGGCCGGATGCCGTCGTAGGTCTTCTGAATATTTTTGAAACTGACCAGATGTTTCATCCGGCAAATCCTCATTCGGTGAGCAGGCAGGGACAGTTGCCCTGTTCGTCTGCCCTTTCACACAATGAAAAAGCAAGCCGCGTCCGTTTGAGCCAGTCACCTGGCCCAAATCCACTGCGTTGTCAGGAAAAGCCGTCGCCGGGTGGCGACGGGTTCGGTGTGGCGATGCTTACTTCTGGGCGATCCAGGCGTTGAAGCGCTCGGTCAGGGTTTCGATGTTCTCGACCCAGAAATCGACGTCCAGCGGCAGCGCTTCGGCCATGTTCGCCGGCGTGGTCGGTAGTTCGGCTTGCAGCTCGGCAGGCACCAGCTCGTTGGCCGTTTTGTTGGTCAGGCCATAGGCGATGAACTTAGGCAGTTTGGCCTGGTTCTGTGGCTGGCTGGCGAAGGCGATGAAGTCCATGGCCGCCGCTTTGTTTTCGCTGCCTTTGAGCACAGTCCAGGAATCGATGGCCGATACGCTGCCGTTCCACAGGAATTTGAAGTGCTTGCCTTCATTGCGATTGAAGCCGCTGATGCGACCGTTGTAGGCCGAGCTCATCACCACGTCGCCTGCGGTCAGCATTTGAAGAGGTTGCGCGCCGGCTTCCCACCAGACGATGCTGGATTTGATTTCACCCAGTTTCTTGAACGCACGGTCGACGCCTGCGGGTGTGCGCAGCACTTTGTAGACGTCCGCAGGTTTTACGCCGTCGGCAATCAGTGCGAACTCCAGGGAATATTTCGGGCCTTTGCGCAGGCCGCGCTTGCCGGGGAATTTGTTGATGTCCCAGAAATCCGCCCACGATGTCGGTGCGGTTTTCAGCTTGTCGCCATCCCAGGACAATCCGGTGTTCCAGACAATGGCACCGACGCCGCATTCGTGGACGGCTTCGGGCACAAAGTCGCTCTTGCTGCCAACAGTCGCCCAATCGATTTTCTCGTACAGCCCGGACTCGCAACCCAGCGCGAGGTCTTCGGATTCGACCTCAACCACGTCCCAGTTGGGATTACCCACCGACACCTTGGCGTCCAGCACGCCGACACCGCCGTCCCAGCTCTGATCGAGAACTTTCTTGCCGGTCTTGGTGGCGAACGGCGTGAAGTAGATCTCGCGCTGTGCGTCCTGAAAACTTCCTCCCCAGGAAACAATGGTCAAATCCCGTGCGCTGGCCGATTGGGCGGCGCCGAAGCTCGCCATGGCGATTCCGAGGACAGCGAGTGCATGGCATGTTTTCTGCATTTTGTTCTGCATAGGAGCTCCGACGCTGGTGCTGTGTTGTGGTGGTAAAAATTTTTACCACTGCGACATAGGCGATAGCAAGCGTTTTTTGCACAATCTCAATCCGTCCGCCAAATCGCCTGCCATCGGGCTTGCGATATTTTTTTGCGCCCCGCTTTTGCTGATCGCCAGCGCATACTCGTGTCTGCCACACGGCGTCTTGGTGCCCCCGGAGGCGATTCCTCCGCCCCACACACCGTGTTACTTTTTCGCTCGCCACGGATCAACGTGGTGCACAACCCACCCATTCGGTGCAAAATCTGCGCGAATAATCCCCGGCCGGTTTTACCGTGTGCGCGATGGGTAGTGTTTTTGAGCAGGGCCCGCGTTGACGGGCCCGCAGGCGAGGATCGAAACAGTGACGGATGGCTCGGAAACAATCGATAAGCCGGTTGAATCGGACAGCCCCGACGATGCACCACAAAGCGCCTCGGTCGGGCAACGACTCAAGGCGCTGCGGCTGGGCCGTGGTCTGTCGATGCGGGCGCTGGCCGAATTGACCGGTGTGCCCCATGCCACGCTTTCCATCATCGAGCGCGACAAATCCAGCCCCTCGGTTAGCATTCTCAAGCGGCTGCTGGGCCCGCTGAACGTGACCCTCAGTACGTTTTTCTCCGACTCGGACATCGTCGATCGCGCCGTGTTTTACAAGGCGCAGGACCTGGTGGAACTGGCCGACGGCAAGGTGTTGTCCTACCGCCAGGTCGGCGCCAACCTGACTAACAGCTCGATGATGATTCTGCACGAGCGCTACGCACCGGGCGCCGACACCGGTCAGGAAGGACAGGAGCTTTATTCCCACGAAGCCGAAGAAGGCGGGATCGTCATTCAGGGGCAACTGGAGATGACCGTGGGCGATGAAGTGCGCGTGCTCAAAGCCGGCGATGCGTATTACTTCGACAGCCGGCTGCCGCACCGCATGCGTAATCCGTTCGATGAAGAGTGCATCGTGGTCAGCGCCGTTTCGCCGCCTACTTTCTGATTTCGCGCAGGTTATGGCAGCAGCACCTGCCACGGATTCTCAAGAATTTTGCGCTCGAGGAAGTCGCGAAACACGCGGATCCGGGGGCTCAGGTGTTTGCGGTTGGAATACACCAGATACACCGGCTCCGTGCCCCGAATCCGAAAGCCGTCGAGGATCGGCACCAGGCGCCCGGCACGAATGTCCTGGCCGATATGGAACGCCGCCAGCCTCACGATCCCCGCACCGTTGAGCGCCATGTCGCGCAGCAGATCGCCTTGGGCGAATGACGCCTTGGCGCTCACCGGAATCGCTATCTGCTCGCCGTCCACTTCAAACTGCCAACTGTTCCAGGCGCTGTTGAAGCTGAAGTTGAAACAGTCATGTTCGCTCAGTTCCTGGGGATGCCGGGGCTCGCCGCGTCTGGCGAGGTAATCGGGCGAGGCGCAGGTGATCCACTCGCTGTCGCCGATCCTGCGCGCAATGCGCGAGGAGCTGGGCAAAACCCCGCTGTGGATAGCGATGTCCAGACCCTGCTCGAACTGGTCGACGTATTGAGCGCCCACTTCGATGTCGATACTCAGGGCCGGGTACAGGGCCAGAAACTCAGGCAGCCAGGGGACGATCTGGTGTTTGGCGAACGTGGTCATGGTGTGAATGCGCAAGGTGCCGCTGACCCGGGCCGGAAACGCCTCGGCCAGCGAATCGGCCTCCGCCATGGCGTTGATCACTCCCCGCGCACTGACCAGATAGGCGGCGCCCTCCTCGGTCAGCGTCAGATGGCGCGTGCCGCGATGAAACAGCCGCACCTGAAGGCGGTCTTCGAGCCGTGAAACCAGCTTGCTGACCGCCGAGGGCGACAAGGCATTCGCACGGGCGGCGGCCGAAAAACTGCCGTGCTCGTTGGCCCACATGAACGCGAGCAGCTGCGAATAGTTGTCCATCCTTGCTCCACCATCTATCACCCTTTCGAGGCCGTCGAGCCTGCCAGCAATCTGTGACGCAAACAACAAGCGCGCCACGGGGGGCGCTTGCGTTTCAATGCTGCGGCAGGTCAGCGAATGAATTGTTCGACGTAGTCTTCGGGCAAGCCCAGGGAGGTGTAGTGTTTGCGCGCAGCTTCCAGTTTGGTGAACACGTCTTCGTAGCCCACCGCATTGCCTTGGGGGTCAACGTAGGTGTAGCCGCCCTGAACATGAAACCAGGTGATCATTTCGTCCACACCTTCAGGGACGAACAGCGTGTGGGTTTCGCCCGGTGGTTCGAACGCAAACGAGCCTTCTTCGGCAACCCAGTCATGTTCCAGGTAATACCAGCGCCCTTTGAGCACCAGCGCATGCACGCCACCGGAATGACGATGGCGGGACAGCACACCGCTCTGGCGCACGCGAAGCAGGTTGATGTAGTAGCCGCCGCTTACGCTCAACAGCAACGGCTTGAACGATACGGTTTCGGTCACCGGTACCCACAGCTTGTCGTCTTCAAGCCAGGTGGTCATCACACCGGCATGCACCATGTCCGGCGACATGAACGGCACTTGCGGCAATTGATAGGGAATCGCGAGCCCGTCGGGCTTGGGCAGATTACTCATGGCGTGGCGTCTCACAGGTCAGGATGTTGTCCCTTTTTTTGCGGCGGCTGCCTTAGGGGTTGACTGCAGATTAGTCCTCAGGCCCGGTGCTCGGTAGGCCGGTTATTTCACACCTGCTGTGACGAGACGGCACAGGTTCACTCATACGGCTACCTCTGCTACCAAACGGGTTATTCCTGGAATTCGCCAACCTGACGCCAGCCGACGGGTGGGCATCCGAACCCGCATTCAGCCCTCACGCCGCCGGGCCCATCGCCGATAAAGTCAGACGAAGGCACATAGCTTTTTCCACATGAGCCCCCTTATAGTGGCACTACGCAACTGCAGCGCATTCGATGTGCGCAAGGTGTACCGATGTCAATTAGACGACTGATCCAGGCGGCCAGGCATGGCCCACGCAACCTCCGTCCCTTATCGTTGAGTGATGGATCAGCGACGAATTGATCGAACTGTCGGTAGAGCCAACTAATGCTAAGAAAAATTCTGGTATCCGATTTAACGCTGGGCATGTACATCCACGAATTCTGCCGCCCGTGGGTCAATGATCCGTTCTGGATCTCAAACGTTGAATCACTGCTGCAAGACCCCGCCATCCTGGCGCGCATTCAACAGTCGTCGACCACTGAAGTGTGGATCGACATCAGTCAGGGCTTGCGCCCGACGACCTGCTCGGCGAGAAAGTCAGCGCCCGGCGCGCCTATGGTCATCGACATCTCCCCGGCCAGCATGGATGACGAACTGGCCCGCGCCAGCCTGATCTGCAACCGTGCGAAAGCGGCTGTGATGGCGATGTTCACCGACGCCAAAATGGGCCGCGCCATCCACCTCGAAGACGTCGATCTGGTGGTCGAGGAAATCTACAACTCAGTGTTGCGCCATCCTCACGCCCTAATCAGCTTGTCCAGGTTGAAGTCCTCGGACGAATACACCTACATGCACTCGGTGGCAGTCTGCGCGTTGATGGTGGCGCTGGCTCGGCAAATGAATTTCCCCGAAGAGCGCGTGCGTGAAGCGGGAGTGGCCGGGCTGATGCACGATGTCGGCAAAATGATGATATCCAACGCCATCCTCAACAAGCCCGACCGGCTGACGGTGGATGAGTTTCAGGCAATGAAATATCACCCTGAGGCGGGGTTGAAGATTCTCCAGGAAAACCAGCACGTGACAGACGTGGTGAAGGATGTTTGCCTGCATCACCACGAGAAAATCGACGGTACCGGTTACCCTCATGGTTTGACGGGGGAGCAGATCAGCCTGTTCGCGAAGATGGGAGCAATCTGCGATGTTTATGACGCCGTGACCTCGGAGCGCCCGTACAAGAAGGGCTGGGACGCCGCGCATTCGATTCGCGAGATGGCCTCGTGGAAGGGTCATTTTGACGAGACCATTTTTCAGCACTTCGTCAAAACGGTTGGTATCTACCCTGTTGGCGCGCTGGTTCGGTTGAAGAGTGACCGACTTGGGGTCGTGGTCGAGCAGGGGTCGAAATCGCTGCTGCAACCCAAGGTAAAGGTGTTCATGTCCACCCGCACCCGCGCACACATTGCACACAAGGTCGTCAACCTTGCGCTTCTGGATGAGCAGGACGCCATCGTGAAGTTCGAGCTGGCGCAAGACTGGGGGATCGGGAATGTGAATGCGCTGTGGTCCAAGTCTTCGTTGGAGTAATCCGGGGCCGGTGAAAAGATCAATGCGGTACATCCGGCAATCCCCATCGCAAGCTTCGCGGGCAAGCCTCGCTCCAACAAATAGCGGACGTCGACTAACCTGCCATCACGCAAATTCGGTGGCAGGAGTCGCCTTCAAAATTCGGGCTGGTGCACGTTGTTGGAGCGAGGCTTGCCCGCGAAGTTAACGACGCGCCGTGTCAGACAGACCGGGTTGGCAGCTTCGCGGGCAAGCCTCGCTCCAACAAGGTTTAGGCGACGCGCGGCCTTCCTCTGACCGGGTTTAGGGCGACGCGCTGCCTTGCTCTTACAGGTTTAGGCGTCGCGCGGCCTTGCTCCAACAAGGCTTAGCTCACACCGCCACCCAATGCCCCTCCCCCAGCGCTTTGAATTGCTGCTCAGGCACCACAAAGCCTTTGGCCTTGATGGGGCTGGGTTGTTCGAATTCCTGAAGCAGCGCTTTGAAATCACGTTTGCGATCGACATCCGGCAGCGGCACGGCGCTGAGCAGACGTTTGGTGTACGGGTGCTGCGGGTTGTGCAGCACTTGATCGCGCGGACCGATCTCGACAATCTGGCCGCCGTACATCACCGCCACCCGATGGCAGATACGCTCCACCACCGCCATGTCGTGGGAAATGAACAGATAACTCAGGCCGTGCTGCTTTTGCAGTGATTCGAGCAGGTCCAGCACTTGCGCCTGCACCGACACATCCAGCGCCGAGACAGACTCATCGGCGATTATCACCTTGGGGTTCAGCGCCAGCGCCCGGGCAATGCAGATTCGCTGGCGCTGGCCGCCGGAAAACTGGTGCGGGTAACGCTGCATGGCGTCGGCAGGCATACCCACCTGATGCAGCAGTTCAGCAACGCGCGCCTGCCGTGGTTTGTCCGGCATCTTGTCGTGAATCAGCAGCGGCTCACCCACCAGTTCGAAAATGGTCTTGCGCGGATTGAGCGCGGCATACGGGTCCTGAAACACCATCTGGATGTCACGCCGCACCGCCTGCAAATCCGCGCCCTGCAAGCCGTTCAGTTCCTTGCCTGCCAGCTTCACGCTGCCCTCGAAGGCGATCATGTTCATCAGCGCCTTGCCGGTACTGGACTTGCCGCAGCCGCTTTCGCCCACCAGGCCCAGGGTTTCGCCGTCGCGCAGTTCGAAGTTGACCTGCTCCACAGCGTGCACTTGTTTGATCTCTTCAAACCAACCCATGCGCAGCGGAAAACGCACGCTGAGATCTTTGACCGCCAGCACTACCGGCTTTTCGCTGAGGTCTTCGGCTTTGCCGGCCGTGCCCAGCACCGGCACGGCGTCCAGTAATTTGCGCGTGTAAGCGGCCTGGGGCTGGGTGAACAACTGACGCACCGGCGCCTGTTCTTCGGTACGACCGTGGTTCATCACCACCACTTCGTCGGCCATTTCCGCGACCACACCCATGTCGTGAGTGATCATCAGAAGGCTGGTGCCGTAGACCTTTTGCAGCTCGCGCATCAGTTCCAGAATCTGCGCCTGAATCGTCACGTCCAGCGCCGTGGTCGGCTCATCGGCAATCAGAACCTTGGGCCGACAGAGCATGGCCATGGCGATCATCACCCGCTGACGCATACCGCCCGACAGTTCGTGGGGGTACTGCGTCAGGCGTTTTTCGACCTGCGGCATGCGCACCGAATCAAGCATCTCTTTGGCTCGACGCCTTGACGCCTGACGATCCAGCGGTTCATGACGACGCAGGGTTTCGTCCATCTGTTGGCCAACCGTCATCAGCGGGTTAAGCGAGGTCATCGGCTCCTGAAAGATCATGCCGATCTGCTTGCCGCGCAGCTGTTGCAGGTCGCGCTCAGGCAGGGTGATCAGGTCCCGGTTGTCGAAAATGATCGCACCGCCAGGCACTTTCGCCGCTTTAGGCAGCAAGCCCATGATCGCCAGCGACGACAGCGATTTACCGCTGCCCGACTCGCCAGCGATGCACAGCGTCTGGCCGGCGCGCAGGGTGAAGCTCAGCTCATCGACGACGCGCCTGGGGTTGGCGCCGTGGCCGATGTCGATGCTCAGGCGCTCGACCGACAACACCGCAGGGGAAAGCTGATCACTCATTGCAATGCCTCACGCAAACACAACTTTCGGGAAGTAGAACGACACCACCCAATTGGGCAGATCGACCACTTCACTGATGCGCAGATCGCCGCACACCGAGCACAGCATGTAGGCCTGTTCGGCGGGCATGTGATGCTCGCGGCACAGCCAGTCCACGGTGCTGCTGACCGCTTGACGCGCCGCCTGCATCAGGTCCGGGCCGACGCCGGTGAAGGCTTCGTAACCGGCGCTGTCCAGATGACGCGTAACGGGGCCGGGGGTGCTGAAACGCGGGCTTGCCAGCGGTGTGGATTTGATCAGATCGAGTTTGACCACCACGTCCATCTGGCTTTCGATGGCCGTGCCGCAGACTTCGCCATCGCCTTGGGCGGCGTGGGTGTCGCCTATGGAAAGCAGCGCGCCGGCCACTTCCACCGGCAGGTACAGCGTGGTGCCCGCAGACAAGTCGCGGATGTCCAGATTGCCGCCGACCCGCCGTGGCGGTACGACCGAATGCAGTCCCGGATCAGCAGGCGCAAGCCCGATGGTGCCAGCGAACGGCTTGAGCGGCACTTTGGCAAACTGGCCGAAGGCCGCAGGCGCCAGAGTGTCTTTGTCGTAGTGCCACAGCGCGAGCGCCGGGTCTTTGAATTGGTCGGCGAGCAGGCCGAATCCCGGGATGTTCGCAGTCCAGCCAAAGCCACAGGGCTTGAAGCTGTCGAGGGTGATTTTCAGGATGTCGCCGGGTTCAGCGCCTTCAACGAAGATGGGGCCAGTGACCGGGTTGATCTTGTCGAACGACATGGTCGCCACATCGTTCGCCGTGGAATTGGGGGTGAAATAACCGTTGGAGGAATCCAGGCATTTGAATTCGAGCATCGCACCCGGCGCAACCGTTTCAACGGGGGTGAAGCTTTTGTCCCAGCCGAAATGGGTGTGGACGCTGTGGATCGTTTTGACCAGGCAGTTCTGGCACATGGAGCAGTTCTCCGAAAATGGGTTTTGATCGTGCCCACGTTCCGCGTGGGCATGCAGCTACTGACGCTCTGCGTCACCTCGGACGCGGAGCGTCCAGCCAGGCATTCCCACGCGGAGCGTGGGAACGATCATCAAAATCCCGCCACGCCACCGACCCTGTAGGAGCGAACTTGTTCGCGAGGCGATTGCCTGACACGACGCAAAAGGTCCTCGCCAACGAGTTGGCTCCTACAGGATCAGCATCATCTGAAGACAGCGGTTACTTGATCCAGATGTAGTCATAGTTCACAGGCACATGGACCGGGTCGACGTACAGGATGTCGGCGCCGCCCATGCGCGTGGAACGCACGGTGAAACGTTGTTCGTTGAAGATCGGCACCCACGGCGCATCGGCCATGACGTCGGTGAAGATCTTTTTCCACAGCTCGGTGCGTTCAGCCTGCTGCTCGGGCTTGGCCATGCTGTCCGCCTTCGCCGCATCCGCGTCCAGCTTCTTGTTGCAGTACAGCGACCAGTTCCAGCCGCCTTCCACTGCGCCGTCACAACCCAGAATCGGGCCGTAGAAGTTAGACGGGTCCGGGAAGTCCGCGATCCAGGCCATGCCGCCTGACCAGACCATCGGTGCCTGATCCTTCGCGCTGCCAGCTGCAATCACGTTGGCCTGGGCCAGGGATTTGATCTGCACCTTGATCCCGACTTTCGCCAGATCCTGCTGAATGGACTGCGCGATACGCGGCTGCGGATCGGTGTTCATCACGTACAGCTCGGTGTCGAAACCGTTCGGGTGCCCTGCTTCGGCCAGCAGCTTTTTCGCAGCTTCCACGTCATACGCGTAGCCCTTGTAGGACTTGTCGTAACCCGGCATCGCCGGTGGCAGCGGCTGGTTGGCCGGGACTGCACGGCCATTGATGATGCGCACGATGCGATCCTTGTTGATCGCCATGTTCACCGCCTGCCGCACCTTGAGGTTGTCGAACGGCGGCAAGGTGGTTTTCAGCGTGACGTAACCGGTGTGCAGTTGATCGCCGGTGATCATCAGATTTTTGTATTTCGGGTCGTTCTTGAATTCAAGGAATTTAGCTGGCGGCACGCCGTCGCCGGCGATGTCCACTTCACCCTTCTGCAAGCGCAGCAACGCAACCATCGGGTCCTGCCCGACTTCGAAGGTGATGGTGTCCAGGTGCGGCAGGCCCGGCTTGTTGTAGTTCGGGTTCTTCTTGAACACGATCTGCTGGCCGAGTTTCCACTCCGCCAGGCTGTAGGCCCCGGAGCCCACCGGATGCTTGCCGAAGTCGGCGCCCCACTTCTCGACTTCTTCCTTGGGCACGATGGAGGCAAAGTTGATCGCCATTACGTGCAGGAAGGTTGCGTTCGGCTGTTTGAGGGTGATTTTGACGGTGTAATCGTCGACCACTTCCACGCCGCTCAAATGCTCGGCCTTGCTGGCGGCCATGTCTTCATAGCCCACGATCGCGCTGAAGAACCCGGCGCCTGGGCTCTGGGTTTTCGGGTTGACGGTGCGCTCGAAGGAGTACTTCACGTCGCTGGCCTTAAGCTCCCGGCCGTTCTGGAATTTGACGCCCTTCTTGAGGGTGAAGGTGTAGACCGTGCCATCGTCCGAGATGGTGTAGTCCTGAGCCAGATCCTTCACCAGTTCGGTGGTGCCGGGCTTGTAGTCCATGAGCCCGTCGAACAGGCTTTTGATCATCGACCAGTTCTGCCAGTCGTAACCGATGGCAGGGTCCAGGGTGGCGACATCATTTTGATAGGTAATGACCGCCGAGCCACCGTTTTTGGCGTTGGCGTCAATGTCGTCGGCCAGCGCCCCTGCGCTGAACAACGTGGCCGCAATGGCCAGGGACAATACTTTGCGCTTCATGCTCCAGCTCCCCTTCGATAATGGTCTTGCTCAGGTTTTAGTGTTTTTTCACATCGATACGCGGGTCGACCCAGGGAATGATCAGGTCAGCCACCAGATTGCCCAGCACGATCGCCACTGCCGAAACCGTAGTCACACCGACGATCACCGGAATGTCCACCTGTTGAATCGCCTGCCAGGCCAACTGGCCAATCCCCGGCCAGCCGAACACTGACTCGACCACCACCAGCCCGCCCATGAAGATGCCGATGTCGATGCCGATCATCGGGATCACCGGGATGATCGCGTTGGGCAGCACATGGCGCAGCACCACCCTTACCCGGCTCAGACCCTTGGCCCGCGCGGTACGAATGAAGTCCTGATGCAGCACTTCGATCATCGATGAGCGCACCATGCGCGAATACCAGCCGCTGCCGAGAATCCCCAGGGTCAGCGCCGGCAGCATCAGGTGCTCGACGCCTCCGTAGCCGCCCAACGGAAACCAGCCCAACTGCACCGCGAAGAAATACAAAAACAGCATCGCGGCAATGAACTGAGGGGCCGACACGCCGACGAAGGACAGCGCCATCAGCAGCTTGTCGGCGAAGCTGTCCCGTCGCAGGGCCGCGAACACGCCGAGGGTGATGCCGATCAGCAATTCAAAGCCGATCCCTGCCGCCATCAGTTCCAGCGACGGCCGCAAGCGTGAGCCGATCAGTTCGGTCACGTTGGTGCGCTGGATGTACGAGCGCCCCAGATCGCCCTGCAGCAGGTTGCCCAGGTAGTTGGCGTACTGGTGATAGAACGGCAGATCAAGCCCCAGTTGCGCACGAATCCCCGCGACCACTTCAGGCGTTGCGCTGCGCCCGGCAATTTGCCGCGCAGGGTCGGCCGGCAGCATGAACAGCAGCAGGTAGGTGATGAAAGTCACGCCCAGCAGGATCAACAGGGAATAGCCGATGCGTCGGCTGACGAAAGCGAACATTCAGCTTCTCCCTTGCAGCGTGGGGTCAAGTTCGTCGCGCAAGGCGTCGCCTACCAGATTGAACGCCAGCGACAGCAACACGATGGCAATACCGGGGAAGAACACCAGCCACGGCGCTGAGGTGAAGTAGGTCTGGCTCTCGAAAATGATGTTGCCCCAGCTAGGCGTCGGTGGCTGCACACCCACACCCAGGTACGACAAGGTGGCTTCGAGCAGCACCGTGGTGGAAATCCCCAGCGTGGCCCACACCAGAATCGTCGGCAGCAAGTGCGGCAACAGGTGCGAGAACAGAATGCGCAGCGAACTGGCGCCTAGGGTGCGCTCGACCGCGACGAAATCCCGCGAGCCAAGGGCGATGGTTTCCGAGTAGATCACCCGGGCGATCTGCACCCAGTTGACCATCGCGATCACCAGGGCAACGATCCAAACGCTAGGCTGGAATATGGCCGACAGGGCAATGGCCAGCAGCAATGCCGGAAACGCCATCATCAGATCGGTGAAGCGCATCAGGATGCTGCCGGTCCAGCCACGCAGAAATCCTGCGGTCAGCCCCACCAGGGTGCCGATCAACACCGCCATGCCATTGGCCACCAGCCCAATGAACAGCGAGGTGCGCGCGCCGTAGATCAGCCGCGAAAACAGGTCGCGCCCGAGCAGGTCAGTGCCCAGCCAGTAGGGCGCATCGGGCGACAGCGGCGCGCCCTCCAGCGAAAGCCCTTCGGCGAATTGTTCGGACGGATCGTAAGGACTCATCCAGGGTGCAAATACGGCGAAAATCACAACCAGTGCGATGTACAACAACGACAGTGCAACAGCAGGACGACGAACCAGGGCACGCATCACACTCATGTCCACATACCGCCTTGCTGAGGGCGATCGGCGGCAAGGTCCGCGCAGAGCTCGTCGATGCTGCGATTGAGTTGCATCGACAACGCACGCAGACGTTCGTAGGCGTCGCGCTCGTTGAGCTGGTGATCGATCATCAACCGCGCCAGTGCCTGGGCCAACAAGGGGCGCGCATTCAATCGCTGCTGCAGGGCATCGATGGTGCGGGCGTCGGCATCGAGTCGTTCGTGCAGACCGATCGCCATCATCAGCGTGGTGTACACCGAACTCTGAGTGATGGGTTTGTTGAGCAGCGCAGTGGCGCCCAACTCGATGGCGCGCTGGATTTGCGACAGGGTTTCGTGAGGCGTCAGCGCCACGATCGGCACGCCCGCCTGATTCAGGCGTTGCACCAGATGCGGACTGGCGAAATGTTCCAGCTCGACGATGGCGGCGAACACGCCCTCCAGCGAATCGGTGGCATCTTCGACCAGCGCCAGCGCCGTGATTCCCAAGCGGTGCAGGCTTTTTTCGAGATTGACCAATGTGCGCGGCTCGCAGTCCACCAACAGCAGGCGGCCATGTTCGAAATCAGGACGTTTGAGCAGGCTCATTTTTTAACGATCCTCAGGTGAGGCACAGGCGCTAGTGCGCGCAGGCGATGAAATTCGCGCAGATCGGTGGATGTCAGGTAAGGATCGGCCGGCAGGGGCCGGGTTTCGCTGTGCACCACCACAAAACGCCCTTCACTCAACTCGGCAATGTGGCAGGGCAAGCTGCTGTGGTTGTTACGTCCGGAAATCTTCAGGCGCCCCAGCACGCTGTCCTGGGCGTGGGCATACAGATAGCTGCAGATGTCTTCGGGCTCATCGTTGCCGACGTGATGCAGGGCCTCGGCGAACAAGTGCAGCGCAACATACGTGCCGGTGTAGTAGTGCGAGCAAGGACGCTGGCCATGTTGGTGAAACTGCCGATCGGTGAATGCGTTATCAACGCCTTCGAAAAAAGGCCCGCAGGACAGCAGACGCAGGTTTTGCATCTCGCCCACTTCCACAAGCTCCGCTTCGGTGAGGTTGCAACTGAGCACCGGCAGGACCATGTCGTGCTCGACGCAGGCGGCGTCAAGCTGATGCAGAAAGGCGTAAGTCGACTCGCCCACCAGGTTGTTGAGGATGAACGATGGCTGTTCGGTCAGCAGGTATTGCACCAGGTCGCTGAAATTGGTCGAGCCCATGTGCACGTATTTTTCGCCAACCACATCACCATGGGCGGCCTGCAACACTTCCCGGGCGATGCGATTGCTTTCCCACCCCCAGATGTAGTTCGAGCCCACCAGCATCGCGCGTTTGCCAAACGTACTGAGCGCATAGCGCAACAACGGGATCAGCGTCTGATTCGGGCAGCCGCCCAGGTACAGCACGTTTTCACTGCTCTCAAAGCCCTCATACGGACAGGCGTACCACAGCAGACTGGCGTTCTGCTCAAGGTCCGGAATGATCTCCTTGCGACTGGCCGATGTCGTAGTGCCGAACAGATGGCGAATGCCGCTCTGCATCAGCGCCACCGCGCCCTCGTTGTAGCGATGCAGATACCCCTGCGGGTTGATGTGCGTCGCCTTCAACTCAAAATCATAATCGCGATGCCGATTGATCTCGGCCAGCGCGTGCTGAGCACCCGCCAGACCGTGCTGTCCCATGCGTTTGTAAGTCCCGTCGGTGGAGAATAGAAACCCCACCTCAATCGTGCGTCGCATTTTTCAAACTCCAATAAAAAAGCCCGACCCACCGGAAATCCGGTCGGTCAGGCTTCGTCACCTGGCGCTCTGCGCTGAATGTAGACAAGTCTTAACGGCCATAACCGAGCTTGCGTGTAAGCCTTCCATGGAAAAAGCATGCCATCTCCCTTGGTCCGGCTTTAATGAGCGTTTCCGGGAAACCCTGCGTCTGGAAACGCCCATTGATGAAGCCGAGCGTAGCCGATGTGCTTCAGATTTGTGCGAAATTTCGCGAACGGCACGTCCCAAGCCAAGGCTTTTGTAGGCTCTGACGAGCCGGTGCGAGGCTGCGATGCGGTGTGTCCGGTGAACCGCTTCGCAGCCTCGCGCTGCTCGTCATCTCCTACAGGTTCCGCGCTTGGCGACGTTATTGCGGCAGACATCAATCCTGTGGGGGCGAACCTGTTCGCGAAGAGGCCCGTAAATCCGGAACATCCTCTGCGCCTGACGCAGCGCTTTCACGGACAAATCCGCTCCCACGGGTGATGCGTTGTGTCAGATGACTGAATCGCAGCCGGAAGTTGCTGGTCAAGCGGCTCCAGGTGCTCGATAAACACCCGGATTTGCTTGCGGAAATAAGGGTCTCGTGACCCCAAAAACATCAGCGCCTGATCGGCACTATCCCCACCCGCATCCCGAACGGTTTGAACACTTGGTTCAGCGTCTGGATCGTCGGATTGCCTTCGTCCTGTTCGATCTGGCGAAGGGTGCGCAAGGAGATTTTGCACATGCCCGCGAATGGTTCCTGTCGCAGCCCGGTGACTTCGGTGCGCAGGCGTTTGACGGCTGCGCCGATTGTCACGCTGCCTGCCAGAAGCTGTTCCTTCAGCTCATCCAGAATGATGCCGCGCTGGCGGATTTCATCGGTCATAGCAGCCCCCGGTTTTTCAGGGTGCCGTCCAGCCGGTTGAGCGCGATGCGGGGGTGATTGAAGGTAGCCTCGGGCAAACCGATTTCGCTGAGCAGATCGGGCAGAGCCCGAAGCAATTGCGCATCAGCCTTCAGCCCTTCAAACAACCCCTCCGGCTCCGCCCACGGCGCCAGTGCGTTGCAGGCTGCCCGCCAGTCAACCTGCCCGGCGCGCTCGATTTCATCCGGCCATTTGGTGGTACGAGTGACACCCTCTTCATCCATCACCATGGGGGCGAGATCGTAAATGGGCGCCAGGTCGATACGTTGCTCATCACGCAGGATGGCCGTATTGCGACCGTGGTTATCACTGTTCCCCAGGAGTTGATTGATCAAATCCCTACGCAGGTACTCACTGATCAATGCCGGGATTTCAGACTGTTGACCATTGGCAGTCCATGCCTGGGCCAATGCCTCAACGGCGGCGACATGGCTCATGTAACTGCCCGGACGGGTGATGCCGGCCAGGGAATACACAGACTCAACCGCGATTCGCTTCACCCCGTGTTTATCGATGCCTCGGTCGAAGCGTCTCATCCACAGGCTGGGTTTACGTGCTTCTTCAAGGCTCATGCCTTCGGCGGTAATCGTGTTGAGGCCCAGGCGATTCAGTGCCTGGTAATAGCAGGACTCACTGCGCAGTACCGTACGATCATTCTGGTTGGCCTTGTTTCGGGAGAACTTCACAAACCAGTGCTGATGCACTTGATCGTCGGCCAGCGTTGCGTCCGGGTGCAGCAAACCCTCGGCGTCTTCGGCCAGCAGCAACTTGGGTGCCTCGCCCCCCGCACCGGTTGCTCCACCGACCGCAGCCCCCTGTTCGTAGGCGTATTCAAGAAAACGGCTGTCACGCGCAACCACATCCTCACGACTGAAACCCAGGCTCACGCCTTTGGGCAGGGCTTCTACAGACTCTCTGATGCGCAGATGACCAATAGGCGCCGGCGTGCAGCGGCCCAACAGCACTAAATCGGCTTGAAGGTTCTCATTTTCCGGGACGGCCAGGCGCGCCAGCAGGAATCTTCGCGCCGCCCCGGCGGGCAGTATGTCGTGCAGGAATGCCGGGACTTGCGCCGTGCGCTGCAACGCCCAACTCAGCGGCAGCGTTGCACTGACCGACTGAGCAGTGATTCGATCCAGAGCATGCAGATGGTCCACAAGGTAGTGCTGGTCGTAGGCGAAGCTGCACGGACTGAGTAATCCGGTCTCCGGCTTTTCAAAGTCAATGCGCATGACGTCGCGCCATTGGTCACGGGAATAGAGTTGCAGGTTCAGGCTGTGCATATGAGCTGCTCGGCACTTTAATGCCTAAACCGTAGCCTGATACGCCTAAAAAGGCAATTTAATGCCTAAAAATCGATGATGGCGCCGATAATAGGCATTAAAATGCCGACCCTACCCCAGTAGTCCTAACTCTTGCGCCCGTGCGACTGCCTGAGTCCTGCGTTCCACGCCCAGCTTGCTATTGATGTGGCTGGCGTGGGTTTTGACGGTGTGCAGGGAGATAAACAATCGCTCGCTGATTTCCTGATTGGAGCAGCCTTGGGCAATGAGTTGCAAAACGCTCATTTCACGCACGCTCAGTTGGTCGGCGTATGGCGATTCCGGGTTGTCGCGCAACGCGGGCGTGGTCGGCAGCGTCGTCAACAGAAATTGCACGAGCAGGCAGGGTTTGCGCGGTTGCAGTTGCTCGCGCAGCCAGTCCGGGTGTTGCCTGATCAGGCGCTGAAACGGCAACAACGCTCCACCGGTTGCCGCTTGCAAGGCACGATCGAGCAGGGGTTTGGCGGCGGCTTCGTGAGCAGTGCCCAGCACGAACAGGATTTGCTGGATCAATGCGGTAAGGCTGAGCAAGTGGGCGCCCGACGTTTGCGCGTCATCCTCCAGCCGTTGCAATCGCGCGGCGGCTTGAGCTTTATGCCCCTGAATATCGTCCAGAACCGCCTGCAGCAGTTCGATGTGCTGGGGAAGATGGGGATGGCATTCTGGCGCAGCGGCATGATGCTCACCGCTGTAGGTTTGTCCAAGTCGCATCAGCCAGGCTTCAGCCAGATCGATGCGCCCTTGTGCCAGCCACAACTCGCATTTCACCAGCGTGATCATTGCCAGGTAGTAAATCGGCGGCACGTCCCAAATGTGCATCAGCCGCTCCGCTTCGCCCAATTCAGCGAATGCTTCGGCAAAGCGCCCCTCCCGGCCTTCAAGCCCGGCGATCACGCAATGTCCGATCAATACGCTGATGTCTCGGCAGGCGCGGGCTTCGGCCAGCCCGGCGGTTAATCGCGCGCGGCCGGTTTCGGCCTGCATGCACAGGGTGAGCAAATGACCTTCGTACAACGTCAGCCGAGCCCTCACTGCATACAGGCGCTGCAACGACAATCCCTTGAGCCGCTGCAGCCCCTGACGGACTTCCTCCAGCGCGCGGAGGATTTCGCCCCGAGCCTGCAGCACCCGCGCACGATCATAGTGGGCCAGCGCTTCGAACAGCGGATTGGCCACCCGTTGCGCCAATTCCAGTGCATCGCGGTTCAACGCTCTGGCGCGCCACAGATCCCCTTCGGCAATCGCCAGATTCGCCAGCGTCGAGAGGCACAGCAAGCGTTGGCCATAACGCTTTTGCGGCAGGCTCACCAACGCTTGGCTGCAATAGCTCTGGGCCTTTTCGCTGTCGCCGCGTCCTCGGGCAATGATGCCGCTGAGCGCCAGCCATTGCGCGAGCATGGATTTTTGCGCGGTAGCCGATGGCGCCGGCAAAAACCGGCTGAGGTGCTCGGCCAGTTCCTGGGCAGCGTCCAGCTGGCAGGCCAGCCCCAACGCCCACGCATACAGCACGATCAGTCGCGGCGTGCTGACGATCAGGCTGTCGGGCAAGTCCATTTTCCAGCGCAGCAGCATGCCGACGTTCTGTTCGGCCAACAGTTGTTCTTCGGACAGGTTCTGCACCAGGTTGGCGGCGACGTCCGGGTGACCTGCGCGCAGGGCTTGCTCGATCGCCTCATCAAGCAGGCCCTGCTCGCTGAACCAACGGCAAGCGTTGAGATGCACCCGGGTTTGCTGAGGACCGATCTGGCTGCCGGCTCGGGCTCGAAGCAGATCGGAAAATAAATGGTGATAACGAAACCAGCGCCCGCTTTCGTCCAGCGGCACCAGAAACACCTGATGGGCCTGCAAATAACGCAGCATTTCGGCGCTGTCGTGGCTGTCCCGCGCGGCGTTGCACAGCTCGCTGCAAAAACGCTCAAGGCACGCGGTGTCATACAGGAAGGACTGAACATCAGCCGGCAGGCACTCGATGACCTCTTCGAGCAGATAGTCACGAATCAGGCCTTCGCCGCCGTTCAGACTCTGCGGCAGGCTGTTGCCATTGCCCGCTTCGCTGGCAGCCAGCAACCAGAACCTGAGGCCCGCGACCCAGCCTTCGCTGCGCTGAACCAGCGCATGCAGTGCCTGCTCGTTCATTGAGCTGCTGTGCTGATCGAGCACGGCCAGGGATTCGGCTTGCGTCAGACGCAGATCCTGTTCGGTCAACTCTTGAAGCTGGCGCGACAGACGCAAGCGCGCCAGGTGCCAATCCGGACGTTGCCGACTGGTTACCAGCACAATCATCCCGGCAGGCAAGTGATTGAGGAAAAACTGCAGGCAACGGTCCAGTACCGGACCTTGCGCAAGATGGTAATCGTCGAGCACCAGCAGCAGGGGTTTGCTCAACATCAAGTGCATGGCCAGCTCATCGAGCAAACCATCGAGCCACTCTTCGAAGGCGAATGGCTGATGCCGCTGACGCATCTTCAGCAAGCCCAAGGCCTGGCCGCCCAGCTGTGGGAAGAATTGTTGCAGTCCGGTCAGCAGGCGCTCGAGGAACCGGCCGGGATCGCTGTCGCGATGGCTCAGCCCCAGCCAGAGGTTTTGCCATTGCTGGGGCAAGCCCTGGCAGAACTCCACGGCTAGCGAGCTTTTACCGAAGCCGGCCGGAGCGCTGACCAACAGCAGACGCCCCGACAAACCAGCGCTCAGCCGCGCGCACAAGCGCGGACGGGGCACATAATTTTCGGGTAACGGGGGACGGAAGAAACGTCCTTCCAACGCAGTGACTGCGTGATTTGCGAATCCTTGCAAACGCGACAGATCAGTCATGGCCGGCTCTTGTTAGAAGTGCTTGTTATTCGGCAGTCAGATGCTCCCGAGACTAGCGGCTAAGTCAGAGCTTTTGAAGGATGTACGACGAAAGACTGTAAGAAAACATCTCCAATCAGTGTAGCGAATGGTCAGCTATAGGTGTGGGACAGAAACCCATTACCTGTAGGAGCGAATTGGTCGCGAGATGAACGACCGATGTGGGAGGGAGCTTGCTCGCGATGTATGGGCCAGACGATGCATCTTTTTCAGATGTAACGCCTCGTCGCGAGCAAGCTCCCTCCTACGTGGTTAGTCAACGCCTCAGCGCACCCCATCCTGACGCAGAGCATTGGGCTGGAAGTCGCTGGTGGACGCGGTAAAGCCGAAGTCGTAAGCGCGTTTCTCTTCGTTTTTCATGCCCAGCGCCAGGTAACGACCTGATTGCAGGTCATACAGGGCTTCGAGGGCATACCACGGTACTTGTTTATCGTAGTAGTTTTCCGCATGGGCCTCGGCCACGCGCCACAGTTGACCGCGACCGTCGTAGTGATCGATCACCGCTGCCTGCCAGGAGTCTTCGTCGATGAAGAAGTCGCGCTTGGCATAGATGTGGCGTTGGCCTTCCTTCAGCGTCGCAGTCACGTGCCAGACGCGACGCAACTCGTAGCGTGCCAGGTCCTGATTGATGTGACCGGCCTTGATGATGTCGGCATATTTGAGTTTCGGGTCGTCAAGCTTGTAGCTGTCGGAGGCGATGTACAGCTCTTGCTTGCCGATCAGTTTCCAGTCGTAACGGTCCGGCGCGCCGTTGTACATGTCCAGGTTGTCAGAGGTGCGCAAGCCGTCAGCGGCAGTCCCCGGCCCGTCGTAGGACACCTGCGGTGCACGGCGCACGCGACGTTGACCGGCGTTATACACCCACGCCGAGCGCGGCTCTTTGACCTGATCGAGCGTTTCGTGCACCAGCAGCACACCACCGGCCAGACGCGCAGGTGCAGTGACTTCCTGCTTGAAGTAGAACAGCACGTTGCCCGGATTCTTCGGATCGTAGTCCTTCATTTTGTCGCGGAACACGAACTGATCGCGGAAGTACACCAGGCTGAATGAGCCGTTGGTTTGTGGCGTCGCCTGTGTCACCAGACGGGTCACGCTGCCGCCGCGATAACGGGTGATGTGGTTCCAGATGACTTCCAGACCACTTTGCGGGATCGGAAACGGCACGGCGGTTTCGAAGTTTTCAAGACCGTTGCCGCCAGATACCAGCTTGGTGTTGGTGGCGTTTTTCTTGATGGCGGCAAACACGTCAGCCGGCACGGTGGCGCCGCGATGGGACGGGTAGACTGGCATTTTGAAGGTGTCGGGGTAACGCTTGAACATTGCGTATTGGCCCGGCGCCAGCTTGTCTTTGTACTGCTCGACGTTCTGGGCGGTGATGGTGAACAGCGGTTTCTCGTTGGCATAGGGGTTAGCCAGGAAACCACGGTCGTCCACTGCGCCGGCATTGGTCGGCAGCGGTGTCCACGCCGGAATGGTGTTGTTGGCGTTACCGGCTTTTTCCGCGCCCATCGGCGTCAGCGTAGTGCCCAGTTTGGCGGCTTCGCTGTCAGACACCGCTGCCATGACCCCGGTAGCCAGCAGTGAAAGACCCAATACACCGACTTGCAACAGACCCTTGGTTATTTTCATGTTCATGGTCGTCCTTAGAAATTCATGCCAAAGCTGAGGGCTACGAAGTCGCGGTCATCAACCGTGGTGTACTTGCCGTCAAAGAAGTTGGTGTAGGACAGGTTGGCCGTGTAGGTGTTTTGGTACTCGGCGTCCAGACCCAGGCTGATGGCTTTGCGACCTTCCTCGAAGTTGGCACCAGGGCCCGGCGCGTAACCGTCGACGTCGTGGGACCAGGCGATGCTCGGTTTGAGGTTGATCCCGGCGAAGACGCTGTTGTAATCCCAGATGGCACGGGCGCGATAACCCCAGGAATCGGTGGTGGTGAAACCCTCGTTCTCGCAGTAACGGCTGAGGTTGTTCTGCGCAGCACCGGCCAGGGTACTGGCGTTGAGCGCCTGGCATTGACCGCCCGGCAATGGACCAGGTCCGTAGCTTGGGTCGCGGCCGTAACGCAGTTTCGAAGTGCTTTCCAGACCGCCAACGTGGGTCCAGCCCACCTCGCCCACTACCGTCAGACGTTCAGCGCCCATCACCTGATCGAAGAAGTGCGTGAGCGTGGTTTGCGCCTGGGTGATTTCCTTGCGGCGATATCCGGATTGGTCAGTGTTCGGACGGCCCTGCAGCAACGACACGTTAGGGTTGAGCGGCGACAGGCCCGAATACAGGATGTCAGTGGTGTTGAGTTGGATCGGTGCATTCGGACGGTAGCTGACCTCGCCGCTCCACGCCGTACCGGTAGGCAACGTGGTGGAGAAACTCAGGCCGAACAGGCGAATGTCTTCCGGGTATTCGACGTAATAACTGGAGTTGGCCGCGACCACCACAGGCAGCAATGTTGGTGCCAGACCCGCCGCCACGCCCAATGGCACGCCGTTACCGGCGAGCCCACCCACCAGACCGGCTGCGCTGTAGGCACTGGCAGGGCCGCCGCGACCGCTGAAGATCGGCAAGCGGCTGTGGTAGTTCATGAAGTAACCACCGAACTCGGTGTCCAGCGGCTCGAAGTTGTAGTGCATCGCCACACCGAACTGACCGCTGTCGCGAGCATCGCGATCAGGGCCGCGGGCCACGATGGCGCCTTCGTCCGGGCTTCCAAAGTTGACGCCTCGTTGCGCGAGCGTGCGCTGCACAGGACCGCGCAAGGCTGCCGGCAATGCCGCGTTCAGGCTGCTTTGCGTGCGCAGCACCGCCAGGTTGTTGTTGCAGCCATCGGAAATCACATCCGGTTGCGAGAAGAACGTGCCGCAGTTGTCGGTAACGGTCTGGTCCCATTCCAGCTGGTAAAAACCCTCGGCAGACAGGTTTTCGGTGATGCTTTGCGACAGGTAAAACATGTTGACCGGGATCAGCCCTTCCTTGATCTCCGAACCTGGACGACGGAACGCAGACACATCGACCGGGTTGATGCTGTTGATACCGCCCTGGATGAAGGTACTTTCACCCCAACTGACAACCTGCTTACCGAAGCGCACCGAACCTGGCTCATCGCCGATGGCATAGTTGTGGTAGACGAAGGCATCGAGCAACTGCCCGCCCGAGGATTTGGCGCCTTCCTTGCGGTTGGAGTCGCTGATGTCCTTGAAGTCGCGGCCCTCGTCTTTGAGCTCGAAGTCATACCAGTACTTGCCCCGAACGAACACGCCGGTGTCGCCGTATTTCAATTCCAGATCGTGAATGCCCTTGAAGATCTTCGAGAACGTTTCCCCACTCTTGAAGTTCAGGTGGCCGTCATCGGAAGTCTGTGAAAGGCCATGCCCGCCGTTGTTGGAGCCGATGAGGTTCTTGTTGGCATTTTGCGTCGACCAGCTGGCGCCCACGGAGAGCGAGGAGTCGAAGTTGCCTTCAATTTCACCGATGTTGAAACTGACGCCGAATGCAGGACCGGCGAGCGTAGAGGCGAGACTGACGGCCAGGGGCAACTTCGCCCGGCGCCAGAACTGGTTTGCTGATGTCATCGACGCTACTCCATGTGCTTTTATTTTTATGGCAGTAAGTGATCCCGAAAACGACTCAGGCCGAAAAATCCGCAGGCCTGGTTGTCAACGCTTGTCGTGGCAGCCCATAGAAGCTGCGAAACGAACCAGCGTTTTTCTCCGGTATCTACCTAGTGCCGACTATAGCCAGCAGGCTCCACTGCGCGATCCCTCTAAAGTGTGATTTGCAGCGTCAAAGCGTCTGGCACGCCGATTTCGGACGCACCTGTGTCTGTGGCAGGGGGGGAGAATGGCTGATTTTGCAGATTTGGCAAGCGCGATGCCCGCCGTAGAGGCCTTGCGCCCTCTGCGCGTATAAAAACGACGCAGAAGGCCGATTCAATGCATGAATCAGAGGGTAGAAAGAAACGTGCTATTGGTGCTCTGCCATTCGACGATGTCCAGGCGGATGCGCTTCTTGTCGAGCTTGCCGACACTGGTCTTGGGAATTTCAGTAACAAGGGCAATCTGACCCGGAATCGCCCACTTGTTGATGTGGCCCAACTCCACGAATGGCTTCAAATGCTCTTTCAAGGATTTGGCATCGATGACGTGCCCGTCACGCACTACCAGCAATGCAAAAGGCCGCTCGCCCCACTGCGGATCAGCGATCCCGACCACCGCCACCTCGCGCACCGAGGGGTGACGGCTGCACAAATCCTCAAGCGCCAGCGAGGAAATCCATTCGCCGCCGGTTTTGATCACATCCTTGATGCGGTCACGAATATCGATCGTACCCATGCTATCCAGTGTCGCCACATCACCGGTGTGCAACCAGCCGCCGGCCCACAGCTGCGCGCCTTTTTCCGGCTCCCGGAAATAGCCTTCGGTAAGCCACGGGGCTCGCAATACCAGCTCGCCCTGGGTCTCGCCATCGGATGGCAGGAAGTTGCCGTCCAGGTCGACAATGGCCGCCTCCACCAGAATGCCGGGAGTCCCGGCCTTGATCCGGAAAGTGGTGCGCTCGTCGTCGCTGCCCGCCATCAGGTCTTCATTGAGGTGCGCGACAGAAATAAGCGGGCCGGTTTCCGACATGCCGTAAGCAGCGGTCAGCTGGATGCCCTTGGCTTTGGCGGTGTCATACAGCGACCGGGTGAGCGAGCTGCCGCCGATGATGATATTCCAGCCGCCGAAATCGATGTCTGCGGCCGCCTTGGCGTTGAGCACCATCTGCAGGATGGTCGGCACGCAATGGGAGAAGGTAACCTTTTCCTTGCGCCACAACTCCACCAGCAGTTCGGGGTCGTAGCGGCCGGGGTAGACCTGCTTTATGCCGAGCATGGTCGCCGCATACGGCACGCCCCAGGCATGCACGTGAAACATCGGGGTGATCGGCATATACACGTCGTCGTGACACAACACGCCTTCGATGCTGCCCATGATCGTGGCCACGGCCATGGTATGGAGCACCAACTGACGATGGGTGAAATAGACCCCTTTGGGATTGCCCGTGGTGCCGGTGGTGTAGAACGTGGTCGCCACCGAGTTTTCGTCGAAATCTTCGAACTGATACTGCGGACTCGCGGCAGCCAGCAGGGTTTCGTACTCGCCCACCAGATTGGGCAGATCGGCGGTCTGGCCGGCGGTGTCGGTGATCAATAGCGTCTTTTCGACCGTGGTCAGGTGCGGCTCGATGGCCTTGTACAGCGGCAGAAATTCGCTGTTGACCAGCACGAATTTGTCGTCGGCGTGATTCATGGTGAACAGAATTTGCTCAGGCGACAGGCGCACATTAACGGTGTGGATGATCGCGCCGAGCATAGGGATGGCGAACATGCATTCCAGGTAACGGTGGCTGTCCCAATCCATGACCGCTACGGTATCGCCTGCCTTCACGCCGGCCTGGGTCAGTACGTTGGCCAGCCTTGCAATGCGCTCGTTGAGGGTCAGGTAGGAGAACCGCGTCTGGTCCCGATAGACGATTTCACGGGATTTTTCGTAGCGGCTGCCGGACATCAGCAACCGTTTGATCAGGAGGGGGTATTGGTAAGCGCCGTCGGCGGGTGCAATCACGCGAGTCTGCAACATAGGAATCCCTTTTCAAGGTGCATAGGCGTTGCGGAAAAATATGCACTCTAGAGACCCCGCCCGCCAGCCAAATCAGCCAAAGGGATGATTTGAGTGACGAGTGATAATGCAGGCATTTCGCCATTTGGGAGGGTGGAATGGACATGGTTTCTGTAGGAGCCAACTTGTTGGCGAGGCACACACCGCAGTGGTTCAGGCAGATCTTCTCGCGAACAAGTTCGCTCCTTCAGGGTGCAGCGCCCTTCAATGCATCTCGGTAAATGCCAGCTTCAACCCCAACGCCACCAGTACGCCCCCCATGGCGCGGTCGAACCAGTGCCCCATGCGCGCAAAACCTGCGCGCACCCGGGGCTGGCTGAACAGGCGCGCGACCAGGCAAAACCACAGCCCCGTCGCCACCGCCAGGTAAACGCCGTAACCAGCCTGGACCAGCATCGGCGTATGCGGATTGATCACCACGGTAAACAGCGACAAGAAAAATAGCGTCGCCTTGGGGTTCAAGCCGTTGGTGACGAAGCCTGCGGTAAAGGCTCCGCGGGCTGTGCGCTCGCCGACGGCGATGTCAACGGGTGCGTCCGAGGCGCTGGCCGGTTTGGCCCGCAGGGCCTTGATGCCGATGTACAGCAGGTACGCCGCAGCGGCCCATTTCAAGGCGTTGAACAGCACGATCGATTGCGAAACGATCAGCCCGATGCCCAGCAGCGAATAACCCACATGCAGGAAAATCGCGCTGCCCACGCCCATCGCCGTCCACGTCCCGGCCTTTCGACCGTGGGTCACGCTTTCACGAACCACCACCGCAAAATCGGGGCCGGGGCTGGCCACGGCGAGCAGGTGAATCAAGGCAACGGTGAGAAATTCCGTCCAGTACATGGGGGTCTCCGGCAGGTCAGAGCGGCAGGCTCGGGTAAGGTCGCTACCTTACTCTGACGTTATTCGGAGCAAAAGCCGGAGATGATGATCATCCTACGCTGCGCGACGATCGTTCCCACGCTCCGTGTGGGAGCGATCAACGAAGGCGTGTCCGCGTAACTGGCACTGAGGTCAGTTCTTGAAGCACTATGGGCAACGTCCTACACGTCATCGCGCCGTTTAAGCTACAGGAGCCCAGTACATGAGCGACAACCGCAAAGCCGTTTTCCTTGACCACACGTCTCTGGATCTGGGGGATCTGGACTTGAGCCCCTGGCGTGAAACCTTCGGCGAGCTTCAATTGCATGCCAGTACCACTCCAGATCAGGTCATCGAGCGTCTGCAAGGTGCGCAGGTGGCGATTTCCAACAAAATCATGATCGATGCCGCAGCTTTTGCGGCTTGCCCAGACCTCAAACTGGTGCTGGTGACGGCCACCGGCGTGAATAACGTCGACCTCGACGCCGCGCGCAAACATGGCGTGGTCGTCAGCAACTGCCAGGGTTATGGCACACCGTCCGTGGCGCAGCACACGTTGATGCTGCTGCTGGCGATGGCCACCCGCGTGCTGGATTACCAGACCGCGATTCACCAGGGGCTGTGGCAGAAATCCAAACAGTTTTGCCTGCTGGATTTCCCGATTGTCGAGCTGGAAGGCAAGACCCTGGGCCTGCTGGGCCACGGCGAGCTGGGCGGCGCGGTGGCTAAACTGGCCGAAGCGTTCGGCATGCGCGTGTTGCTGGGGCAAATTCCTGGCCGCCCCGCCCGACCAGATCGCGTGCCGTTGCATGAGTTGCTGCCGCAGATCGACGCCCTGACCCTGCATTGCCCGCTTAATGAGCACACCCGCGACATGATCGGCGCCCACGAGCTGAGTCTGTTCAAACCCCATGCCTTTATCGTCAACACCGCACGCGGCGGCCTGATCAACGAACAGGCGCTGGCCGATGCCCTGCGCAACGGCCAACTGGGTGGCGCGGCCACCGACGTATTGACCGTCGAGCCGCCGGTTAACGGCAATCCGCTGTTGTCCGGCGACATCCCGCGCCTGATCATCACCCCGCACAGCGCGTGGGGCAGCCAGGAAGCGCGGCAGCGGATCGTGACGCAGGTCAACGAGAATGCGTCGGGGTTTTACGCAGGCGCGCCGATTCGGGTGGTGAGTTAACCACTCACTCTTAGGAGCGAAAGTGTTCGCGAGCCATTCACGCGGTGGCGTCAGGCCTAGCGCCTCGCGAACAAGTTCGCCCCTACAGCCCCCCCGCATCGCCTGCCCCTGTTAAACTCCGCCCTTTTTTCAGGAGCCGAAGATGGACCCGCGCAGTGAAGTGTTACTCCGTCAGGCTGCGTTGTTTCAGGGCTCATTGCTGTTGGCCGGCCTGCCTGCCGACGACCTGATGGGCAAGCTTCCCAACGCGCAGGGCTGGAGCTGGCACGCTGGCGACTTCTCGGCCCTCGAAGCACGTTTTACCGAGCGCACCCATTTTGGCGTCCACGCCCCCGAAGCGTCATTTGACGCGGCCGTGCTGTTCCTGCCGAAGGCCAAAGACCTGACCGAATACCTGCTCAATGCCCTCGCCTCTCGTCTGGGTGGCCGCGAGCTGTTTCTGGTCGGCGAAAAACGCGCGGGCATCGAAGCGGCTGCCCGCCAACTGAGCCCGTTCGGTCGCGCGCGCAAACTCGACAGCGCCCGTCATTGCCAGCTCTGGCAAGTGACCGTTGAAACCCCTCCGCAAGGGGTTGCGCTGGAAAGTCTGGCCAGGCACTTCGAAGTTCCGGCCGGTGATACACCACTCAAAGTCATCAGCCTGCCAGGCGTTTTCAGCCATGGTCGTCTCGACCGCGGCTCGGCGTTGCTGCTGGACAATCTGGATCGTCTACCGGACGGTCATGTGCTCGATTTCGGCTGCGGTGCAGGCGTGCTGGGTGCGGCGGTCAAACGCCGCTACCCGGACACGCAAGTCACGATGCTGGACGTAGACGCCTTCGCCACCGCCAGCAGTCGCCTGACGCTGGCGGCCAATGGCCTGGAGGCAGAGGTGTTGACGGGTAACGGGATCGACGCGGCGCCCAAGCATCTGGACGTGATCCTGACCAATCCGCCCTTTCATACCGGGGTACACACCGACTATGCCGCATCGGAAAACCTGCTGAAAAAAGCACGCGAACATCTGAAAAAAGGCGGCGAACTTCGATTGGTCGCTAACACGTTCCTGCGTTATCAGCCGATCATCGAGCAGTATCTGGGCCCCTGCGCAACGATGGCCGAAGGTCAGGGTTTTCGCATTTACCGCGCCAAGAAGGCCTGAAATTAGCGCTTGCCCAACGCGATCGGCGAAGGCAGAATCCGCACCGTCCTAGGGGAGTAGTCTCCCGCGAACGCCACGTTCGTATGGCGCGCATCAACATACTTGGTCCGAAGACCATGGTGCGTGCGACCCCAAATCTGCCCAGACGGATCGGTGGTTTGACAAGACCTATGACACGCACACCTTACCCGGGGCGGGGAGGCTGTACGTGTCATAGCCGTGTCGACCCGCCCCTTAGGAAAACCCTGATGCTGGAATCCCTGTTGGTCCCCACCGCGGTTGTTGCACTGGCCGAGATCGGTGACAAGACCCAACTCCTCGCGCTTATCCTCGCTGCTCGCTTTCGCAAGCCCTGGCCAATCATCGCCGGTATTGTGGCCGCAACCCTGGCCAACCACGCCGCAGCCGGTGCTGTCGGTGCCTGGTTCAGCAGCTTCCTGTCCGATGCCGTGCTGCACTGGATTCTTGCCGCCAGTTTCACGGCCACCGCGCTGTGGACATTGGTGCCGGACAAAATGGACGATGACGAAGCCAGCACCGGGCGCAAGTTCGGCCCTTTCCTGACGACGCTGATCGCGTTCTTCATTGCCGAGATCGGGGACAAGACGCAAATCGCCACGGTGATGCTGGCGGCGCAATATTCGTATCTATGGCTGGTGATTCTGGGCACGACGCTGGGGATGTTGATCGCCAACGTGCCGGTGGTACTGGCGGGAAATTTCGCGGCAGAGAAACTGCCACTGACGTTGATTCGACGGATTGCCGCCACGGCGTTCTTCGTGCTGGCGATCGTGGCGGTTTACAAGGCGATGCAGATCAGCGGTTGGGTGTGACTGAACTGTAGGAGCGAACATGTTCGCGAAGCGGTGTCTCTGAAACACCGCACTGGATTTTTCGCCAACAAGTTCGCTCCTACGAAAGCTCAGTGTCTCTGAAACACCGCACCGGATGTCTCGCCAACAAGTTGGCTCCTACAGACACATTAAGACTTCGGCGCTTGCTCGTACAACGGCATGACCTTGGGGATTGCCGCTTGCAAGGACGCAATGCGATTGGTCGACGCCGGGTGGGTGCTCATGAATTCAGGCTGCGAGGCGCCTGATTGAGCGGTCATCTTCTGCCAGAGGGTAATCGCGGCATTCGGGTTGTACCCGGCGCGGGCCGACAGCTCCAGGCCGAGCAAATCCGCTTCGTTCTCGTTGGAGCGGCTGTTGGGCAAGGTCAGGCTGTAATTGACCACGGTGTCGGCCAGCGCGAGGCTGTCCTGGCCCAATCCCAGAAATGCACCGGCACCCTGCTTGGCCATTTGCACCCCATACGCCTTGGACATGGCTTCACGACCGTGTTCGCGCAGGGCGTGGGCGATTTCATGGCCCATGACTGCAGCCAATTCGTCGTCGCTCAGCTTCAGCGTATCGATCAAGCCGGTGTAGACGATGATTTTGCCGCCGGGCCCGCAGTTGGCGTTCAGGTCGTCACTCTTGATCAGATTCACTTCCCACTGCCATTGCGCCGCATCCGGACGCAGCTTCGGCGCCTGGGCGATCAAACGCTTTGCAACGGTCTGCACACGCTTGGCTTCAGCGCTGTCTTTGTCCAGTACGCCTTTGGTGGTCGCCTCGCTGACGGTCTCCTGATACGACTGGGCGTACATCTGGTTGACCTGATCGGTGGAGAGCATGCTGAACATGTATTGCTTGCGTTCAACCCCGACCGAATCGCCGCTGGTGGTATTGACTGCAGAACAGCCACCAACCAGCAAAGCGGCGCTCAAGGCACATAGAGCAAATGTCTGACGCATCGAAAATCTCCTGAAAATAATGGCGCACATCCTAGGCAATACCGTGTGCATCTACCAGATGGCAGCGGTTTGCCATGTCCTGAAAAATCGTGGGAGGGAGCTTGCTCGCGAGAGGCCCGCTCCAATAACCCCTCGCTAAAACCAAGCAACTTCTCGCGTGCAAGCTCCCTCCCACACATTCATCACAATGAGGCTTCAAGCCGGGGTTAAACATTCCGGCGCATTGAGCTTTGGATCATTAACCAGATTAGCCAAAGGCCGCTCACGCAATGCCGTCTGTGGGGCGGCGAGCAGCGATTGAAGAACCGGCAGTGCCGTATCGCCCGCCAGCCAATCGGCCTGGCCCTGGGCATCGAGAATCAACGGGCGGCGCTGATTGGCTGCCGCTTGCGTGACGACTGCCACGCTTAGGTAGGTGTGCCCCTGGACTGGATAGGCCTCCCAGATCGCTGCGAAAAACAGCGCCGATCCCTCCCCCGGCGTCAGCCAGAAGGGTCGTTTGCGCACATCTCCACGCCATTCGTAAAAGCCGTTGGCCGGCAGCAGGCAACGACGCTCCCGAAACGCCTGGCGAAACATCGGTTGTTCGGCCACAGTTTCGGCTCGGGCGTGAGCCGGAGTGCGGGACATATCGGTCAACCACGGAGGGGTCAAACCCCAACGGGCGCGGGCCAGCTCCCGGCTCGGCTCGCCCTCGGGCGACACCGCGCCAGCACACAGCATCAGGACAGAATCGGTCGGGGAAATATTCCATTGAGCTTTCTGGTCGGCCGGGAAACCCGGCAAGGCCGCAAAGGCGGGCGTCCAGCGAAACAGGGCATAACGTCCACACATGGGCTCAGGGCAACTCTTTTTGAAGGCGGATGACGCAGAAATTGAAGCGCTTCAGCACAGCAGCACGTCGGGGTAGCTGTCGGGCTCATCACCGGGCAGCGGAAAAGCGCCATTGTACTCAGTGATCAGCTGGCGTGCCCGATCAGCCAGACCATCGTCGACCGAAAGCCCCAACAAGCCAAAAACCGGCAGCTCGCCGACCGCCCCGAGCAAATGCCGGCCGGTGATGTGGGCCTCAATGCCCTCACTGGCGAGCATCCCTTGCAGCAGCTCGCCTTCCATCATATTTTCCGGCTCGTAGATTTTGCGCATCAATCGTTCTCGGCGCGCACTTGCAGGTCCCATTGTTCACCGTCGGTTTCCAGGTGAAATTCAATCGGGCGGCAGCACACGTGGCAGTCCTCGATGAAGTGATTGTCCCCCTCGGACAGGTCCAGCGTAGTCTCGCCGGGCTCGCCGCAGTAAGGGCATTGGTAAGGTGCTGAGGGTTGTATTTCGTGCATCGCGGTCTCCAGGGCCAGTTTTGCGTATAATCGCCGCTCATTTAAAGGCCGGTCTTGATATTCACAGCCCCGGGCTTGTTTTCCCGGCGCCGGCCACCTTTACCCTAGCCGTTTTCAACAAGAGAGCATGATGGGCGAATTCGATGCCATCCGACCTTACAACGACTCCGAAGTAAAAGCCGTACTGGCTCGGCTGCTGGGTGACAAGGCGTTCCTCGCAATCCTCACCCACTTCCGCTTCCCGCGCCTGGCCAACTCGCTGGGCTGGGTGCTGCAGCCGGCCATTGCGCGCAAGTTGCGCCGCCAGTTTGCCGGTATCGACACAGTCGCTGCGCTGCAGGACAAGGTCGAGCATTACGTCGACCACACCATCGAGCGCGCCACCGATGGTGTGACCTATACCGGGGTCGAGCAGTTCAAGTCCGGGGTGGCCTATCTGTTCCTGGCCAACCACCGCGACATCGTCATGGACCCCGCCTTCGTCAATTACGCGGTGTACCACGCAGGCCTGCCGACCCCACGCATTGCCATCGGCGACAACCTGCTGCAAAAGCCTTTCGTCAGTGACCTGATGCGCTTGAACAAGAGCTTTATCGTTCACCGCTCGATCACTGGGCGCAAAGAGAAGATGGCCTCGTACAATCTGCTGTCGGCGTACATCAACCACTCCATTCGCACCGATTGCCAGTCGATCTGGATCGCACAGGCCGAAGGCCGCGCCAAAGACGGCGACGACCGCACCGAATCGGCCATCCTCAAGATGTTCCACATGTGCCGCAAGGACGAGCCGTTTGGCGAAGTGATTCGCTCGCTCAACCTTACGCCCGTGTCGATCAGCTACGAGTACGACCCATGCGACCACGCCAAGGCCCGCGAGCTGTTCATCCGCGCGACTACCGGCAGCTACACCAAAGCGCCTGGCGAGGACGATGTCAGCATCGCGCTGGGCATCACCGGCTATAAAGGCCGCGTGCATGTGAACTTCGCGCAGCCGATCACCGAGGTGTTCGAGGACACCAAGCAGTTGGCGATCGAAATGGACCGGCAGATTCTCGGCGGATATCGGCTGTTTCCGGTGCATTACCTGGCGTACGCGCGCTGGGCAGATGCCGACCCGGCCTTGAACGTACCGCGTGCCGACCAGGTGTTTGCCGCCGATGAGCTGGCCCGGGCCGAGGAAGAATGGGAGCGCCGGTTGCAGGGATGCCCCGACGAGCACCGCCCTTACCTGGTGTTGCAATACGCAACGCCGGTGCGCAATCAGTATCGGGTCAAGGCCGGTTTGCCGCTTTAAGCAGCCGGGCATGCAGAACGGCGCCTTCGGGCGCCGTTTTCGTTTCAGGATGTGGGGCTAAAGCTGGGTGCTGGCCCACGACATCAATAACGCAAAACCCAGACACGCTGCGCCGATTCGATAACAGGTGCGAATCAGACGCAGGGTTGGGACGTCCATCAGATGCATTGGCTCGTCGATCTGCGACTGCTCGGTGAGCGTGTGCAGATGAGCGTTTTCACGTTGCTCTCGGGTGCGGGTGACCTGCAGCAGCCAGACACCGGAACCGGCGGCGAGGAGCGCGAATACGTTCAGGGTCATCGCGGGAGACAATGAAAGCAGCGACATGAGGGCCTCGATGGCGTCGGAGTCAGTAACGCCGGATTCTGTGGGATCCAGATGGCAATCTATCGGGTGTCACCTTAACGTCACCTGAACCGGGCACTGTGTGGCACCTCGACACCGCACCTCATCCCCCGGAGCTACATCATGCTGCATGCCAACAACCAGGACCGCCTTTATTTGATCGCTCAAAGCGACGAGCAGGAAGCCTTGATCGACGCACTGGCGTTCAACGTGCAGGATCGCCATTGGCTGGTCTACTGCGCTCTGGGCGGGCATGCGCATCACGACTGGCCGGATGTGGATCTGGACACCGGTTATACGTTTTTGAATTTTTATCAGCAGGCGGCGTGAGGTCAGGTCATCGCTAAAATCCGCGGGGGGAGCTTGCTCGCGATTAGGTTGGGTCATTCCATATATCCATGACAGACAGGTCGCAATCGCGAGCAAGCACCCTCCCCTACAAACAAAAAGCCCCGGCTTCTCACGAAACCGGGGCTTTTTGTTTGGCGGTATGGCCCGTTACTGGCCCAGAACCTTGCCAATCGTCTGATCCTGGAACAGACGCGTCAGCGCGTCGCTGAGCACATCGCTGACCAGCTTGGTGTTGGTCTCTTCGTTGGGCGCCATGCCAAAACGCTGATCCAGCGATGCGGCATAACGACCACTGTAGCTGCGACCGTTGTTCTGCACATCAGCGCGGAACGTCGAGCTGATGCTGGCCTCGGTCACGTACATGCCTTCCTTGGGCGACTGATATTTCAGGTCAGCCAGGGTGACGGTCAGCTGCGGACCGTTGCCGCCTGTGGTCGGCGTGAAGCCCAGCAGACGCACAGCCGCTTCAGCCTGAGCCTGCAACTGTGGCAGCAGTTGCTGGCCGCTCACAGTGATCGAGCTGGTTTCGGGATACAGACCGCCACGAGTGCCCAGTGTCTGGGATGGACGTCCGTCCACCACCCGCACGGTCACTGGCTGACCACGACCGACCGCAGCCAGCTGGGCATTCAGTTTGGGTTGTGGGCTAAGGGATTGCGGACTGTGGGCGCAACCCACCAGCGTCAAACTGCTAACAGCAAGCAAACCGAACAAAAGGCGACGCAGCATGCTCATCTCTCCATGGGCCAGGCACAAAATGTGCCGCAGTATAGCGACCTCTCAACATCGCTCACTAGCTGAAAAATAGGACCGGGCGCCACCGACACGGTTCCGCCACGCGAATGTCACCGGGATGTCATCGCCATACGACACACTTTTCACATCCCAACGCCACGGAGTTCTGCCATGGACTTGCTCTGGTCACTGTTTTCGCTGCGCCGCCGCTATCGCCATTACGCGCGCCTGGACAAACACGGCGTCTGTCTGGCCTTCAAACACTGCGCCACCGCTCCAGTCGGCCAGGACTGGGTAGAAATAAACGAACCCAAACTCACTTGGCTGCATCAGCCATTGCCGTCCAGCGCCCGCCTCGCAAGGTCCCTGCGTTCGATTACCGCCCGGCAATTGATCACGACGTGACCGAACGGCGAATAAAAGTCGTTTAAATTGGATCAATTCTCAACGTTACATCGCTATAATCTCACCCCGATTATAAGGACGTCTCCTGATCGGGCCTCGCAGCATCGTTGATACCCGGTATCAACTCCTCCGTATCGCCCACAGAGAGCCTTCCACACAGACATGTGCCAGTCAGTGCGCGCGGTCCAACGGTGAGAAAACCCTCGACTCGATCGAACCTTTCCTGCCCGCCAACCTCCCACACCTGCCTCGTACCTGATCTGCAAGAGCTGCCATCGCGCAGCCCTTTTTGAGGTTCACGTCTTCAAAAGAGCGTGAAAAAAACGGGTTTTCACAACTTCACAAGAGTGTGGCGAGCAAATGAATAGTTACGCGTTTGTAAATGCACCATTAGCGTCTGACCCAGCCCCCTTGAACAGGACTGACCGCTGCTGCGCAGTCTCCACAACTGGAGTCTGAAGCCTGTCCGCTACGGATTTGGTTGCACAACCGGATGCCTTGACGATAGTCGAATGGCTGCTCGGGCTAAAAAATGCGTTCATGCTTGTCTATCAAGTATCAACGCAGGCTCGTTCGGCGGCGTCCGCTGAAGATGCGAAAAATTGCGAAGAATCGGACATGGCGATCCCGGCCAGGGTTATGTGGGGGCGCGCCTGGAAGCACGCCCTCCCACGCCCGGCAACTGACCTGGGGAACGCATGCCGTCAATTTGGTGCTGCAGATTTTGGAGACGCGGTAAATGGCGCATAACGAAGCAGTCGATGTAGTACTGGTCGGGGCCGGCATCATGAGTGCCACCCTTGCAGTACTGCTCAAAGAGCTCGATCCCAGCCTCAAGCTGGAAGTCGTCGAGCTGATGGATTCTGGTGCTGCAGAGAGTTCCAACCCCTGGAACAACGCTGGTACCGGCCACGCCGGACTGTGTGAGTTGAACTACACGCCGCAAGCGGCCGATGGTTCGATCGACATCAAAAAAGCGGTTCAGATCAACGCTCAGTTCGAAGTGTCGAAGCAATTCTGGGCTTATCTGGCCCGCAAAGGCACATTCGGCTCGTCGCGCTCGTTCATCACCCCGGTGCCGCACCTGAGTTTTGTCCAGGGTGAAAAGGGCATTTCGTTTCTCAAGAAACGTTTCGAGGCGATGCACACCCATCACGCTTTCTCGTCGATGGAATACACCGAAGACAAAGCGAAGCTGGCTGAGTGGATGCCGCTGATGATGCCCGGCCGCCCGGCCGATGAGCCCATCGCCGCGACTCGTGTCATGCACGGCACCGACGTCAACTTCGGTAATCTGACCAACAACCTGCTCAAGCATCTGGCCAGCGCACCCGATGCGCAGGTCAAGTACTGCAAGCGCGTCACCGGCCTCAGCCGTAAAGGCAACGGCTGGAGCGTGACGATCAAAGATGTCAACAGTGGCGGCACGCGGGAGATCGACGCCAAATTCGTATTCCTCGGCGCAGGCGGTGCAGCGCTGCCGTTGCTGCAGATGTCGGGCATCGACGAAAGCAAAGGGTTTGGCGGCTTCCCGGTCAGCGGGCAGTGGCTGCGTTGCGACAACCCGGAAGTGGTCAAGCATCACCAGGCCAAGGTCTACAGCCAAGCGGCGGTGGGTTCTCCACCGATGTCGGTTCCGCACCTGGACACCCGTGTCGTCGACGGCAAGACATCGCTGCTGTTCGGCCCGTACGCCGGCTTCACCACCAAGTTCCTCAAGCACGGTTCGCTGATGGACCTGCCGCTGTCGATCCGCGCCGCCAACATCGCGCCGATGCTGGCCGTCGCCCGGGACAACATGGATCTGACCAAATACCTGATCAGCGAAGTGCGTCAGTCGATGGAACAGCGTCTGGAGGCACTGCGTCGCTTCTATCCAGAGGCCAAGGCTGAAGACTGGCGCCTGGAAGTGGCCGGTCAACGGGTGCAGATCATCAAGAAAGATCCGAAGAAAGGCGGCGTTCTGCAGTTTGGTACCGAGCTGGTATCGGCTCAGGACGGCACGCTGGCGGCACTGCTCGGCGCCTCGCCGGGTGCTTCGGTCACGGTGTCGATCATGCTGGACCTGATCGAGCGCTGCTTCCCGGACAAAGCTCGCACTGAGTGGGCTGCCAAGCTGAACGAAATCTTCCCGGCCCGGGAAAAAGCCCTGGAAACCGACGCGCAGCTGTATCAGCGTGTCAGCGCCCAGAGCGATGCGAGCCTGGATTTGGTCGAGAACAGCGAAGCGGCAAGCTTTGCCTGATTCAGAGCTCGCTCTGAATTAAGTGAAAAAACTGAAAGCCCCGCCCACGCAGCGGGGGTTTCAGTCTTAATTCTTAATTTAGTTACCGGGTAATGTGCTTCATTACAAATCTTACGGTATAGGCTGACGATGAGTCAGTGCCCTTGATTACCGATGCACTGCACCCCACTGCAACTTGACCAACGGACCGTGCGCTCGCTGATTTTTCTGGAGCGGGATTGACCGAGAACCACTGAAACTTCGCTTCATGTCCCAACTTGAACTCGCACTCTTTGCCGTCACTGCCCAGTCGAAAGCTGGCCGAGTCATTTCTTGGGTTAGCAAGCGTAAGCGCTAGAGATACAGTGGGGTGATCGGCAGGTATCACGTATGAACTCAGGTCAGTGCCTGGCGGGATCCAGCTGGCAGCAGTCAGTGATAACGGTTCGGCAACACCGCTCCAGAGCTCTACAGTGACATCCATCTTGCTTGGATACGCCGCATTGGCAGCAGGTGCAAGAACCAGAGCAACTGCCAGTACAGCTAAACTATTGAAGACACGCTTAGGGCTTTTCACTTTAAATCCTTTTAGTTAAGTTTCGAGCATCCTGCTCAAATTGGATGTGCCACATTGCACAAAGGCAATTATGTGTTCAAACGGCACTATTAAAAGAGGACAACGCAGAGGGTAGTTGTAGGAACAGTCAATACGACTCGTAATAAGTGTTGAAATCTACCGTTTGAAGATGCGTGGGTCATCTACAGACGAAGCACCCGTTGCAGGTGCTCCGTTATGAAAGCCGCCAGATCAACTGCGCGCTTGCTCGATCAACTCGATGTATTCCTCGGCGTTACGCTGATCCTTGATCAGTGCGACGAAGTCATTGCCGTGCTCGTCCTTGCCGTCGAGGTCGTAGCCCGCTTCCTTGAAGAACACCAGAAAACGCGCGAAGTCATCGACCCGCAGCCCACGATAGGCCTTGATCAGCTTGTGCAGCGATGGCGAAGTAGCGTCAACCGGTTCGAAATCGAGGAACAATTTGATTTGGGCATCGCCGATCTCATCGCCAATCACCTGCTTCTTATCTTTACGCATTGCTCACTCCAACACACTAGCGGGATTTCACGGGCGGGCAGTTTACCCCCGCCCCGGCTGCGGGCTCAACGCGCGCGTACGGCACCGGTATGGATATCGGCCCATACGTGGCCATTGGCGTAACTGAGAAACTGGCAATACACTTTTTCGTTGCGCAACAGATCCAGCAAAACCCGGTACTGCGTCGCCGGGTAATACAGCGTCAGGGTGCGGGTCTTGTCGTCAAAGGCGGGCTTTTTCAGGCTTTTACTTTCGCCGTCGAAGTGAATCAGTACATCGTTAACGGTCGCCCCCTTGTTCATGGGCTTGCCCTTGAGGCGCAGCACCAGAGGCGAGGTCACGGGAATGGGTTGCTGGTTGGACTGACGCTGGCTGCCGACCACGACCGAGTACTCGGTGATCTGCAACAGTTGCTGCTGCTCGGGTTCGCCTTCGCGAACAGATAACTCGTCAGGCGGCAGATATTGCGCGTGCATGGGCTCGGCAAGCGCGGGTAGCGGCAGGCTCAGCAGCAACATCAGCGCCGCTTTACTACGAAACGATAACGTCATGGGTGCCTCCCGAAAAAGTGGGAGGCACTCTAGCATGAGCGCGCAGGCTTCAAGACAGCCGCCGCACTCAGGCGAACTGCGCCATCATCCAGGCGTGGTAATCGGCAACCCCCGGATCACCCTCGTGCGGCGCCCAGTCTGCAAGCTCCGCGGGGCTGACGGGAAGGTAGGGCCCGGCCTTGCACTCAAACATGATGCTGTCGGGCTCAAGCACCACCAGGGCGTGAAAAAACCCAGGCGGGATGTCGACGCCCAGCACATCACCGGCGGCCTGCAAAACGGTTGTACTGACCAGACTGCCACCTTCGTCGAACAGCAATATTCCCAGCTTGCCTTTGAGCACCAGCAGGCACTCGGCCTTGTCAGCGCTCAAATGACGGTGAGGCGGGACGTAAGTGGAGGGCTGCATGCCGACGACCATCCGATGGCACGGCTCTTCCATCTGATGCAGGTTGTGGTGTTGTCGCCCGCGCGGACTGGCTGACGCAGCCCCGGCCAGGTCAGCGAACAATGTCTGGTCCAGAAAGCGTGGCGACTGCATGACTTACATCCCCTTCACGGCATAGATACCCGCAGCATTACGCCAGTAGCCCTTGTAGTCCATCCCGTAACCGAAGATGTAACGGTCGACGCACGGCAGACCCACGAAATCAGCCTTCAAATCAGGCCGCGCTTTACGGTTGTGATCCTTGTCGATCAGCACAGCGGTGTGCACGGCGCTGGCGCCAGCGTGTTTGCAGAAGTCGATGATCGCCCCCAGGGTGTGGCCTTCATCGAGGATGTCATCGATGATCAATACATCACGGTCGATGAACGAGACTTCCGGTTTGGCCTTCCAGAACAGATCGCCACCGCTTGTTTCATTGCGATAACGGGTGGCGTGAAGGTAGGACGCTTCCAGCGGGAAGTTCAGATGCGTGAGCAACTTGCCCGCGAAAATCAACCCGCCATTCATCACGCAGAACACCACCGGATTACGGTCGGCCAGCACGCTGTTGATGTGTTGACCCACGCGGGCGATGGACGCCTCGACTTCGGCCTCCGTGTACAGGCAGTCAGCCTCGCGCATGATTTGACGGATATGCTCGAGATCAGCGGACATGACGCTCTCCAGGGGGGCAGTGTGAGAAAAGCGGGCAAAGGTACGCATCCGGTCAGTCCAGAGCAAGCGATTCTGGACTAACGTTGCACGGGCGTTCCAACGTTGTAAGAAAGAGGAACCTAACCGGTAAGACAAGTTACGACTGAATAGATTAATCTAAGCCGTTTTTTTTGCCCGCCGCTGGAGCCTTCCCCTTATGCCCATTCGTGAAATCCGTCATCCGCTGATCCGTCACAAGCTCGGCCTGATGCGCCGCGCCGATATCAGCACCAAGAATTTCCGTGAACTGGCCCAGGAAGTCGGCGCCCTGCTGACGTACGAAGCAACTGCCGACCTGCCGCTGGAAACCTATGACATCCAGGGCTGGGCAGGTACGGTTCAGGTGGAGAAGATTGCCGGCAAGAAGATCACCGTCGTGCCGATCCTGCGCGCGGGCATCGGCATGCTCGATGGTGTGCTCAGCCTGATTCCAGGCGCCAAGGTCAGCGCCGTCGGCTTGGCCCGCAATGAAGAAACCCTGCAAGCGCACACGTATCTGGAAAAACTGGTCCCGGAGATCAATGAGCGTCTGGCGATGATCATTGACCCGATGCTGGCCACCGGCAGCTCCATGGTCGCCGCCATCGACCTGCTCAAGAAAGCCGGCTGCCGGGAGATCCGCGCCATGGTCCTGGTCGCCGCCCCCGAAGGCATCGCCGCCGTCGAGAACGCGCACCCGGACGTGATGATCTACACCGCATCCATCGATGAGCGCTTGAACGAACACGGCTACATCATTCCGGGCCTGGGCGACGCCGGTGACAAGATTTTCGGCACCAAGCAAAAGGACGCCTGATGAGCACGGATGAGTTCAACGATCCAACCTGGCGCACCATTCTTTCCGGTGCCCAGATGCTGTTCGTGGCCTTCGGCGCATTGGTTCTGATGCCGCTGATCACCGGGCTCGATCCCAATGTTGCACTGTTCACCGCAGGTCTGGGTACGCTGTGCTTTCAGGTCGTCACTGGCCGCCAGGTGCCGGTTTTCCTGGCCTCCAGCTTTGCGTTCATCACCCCGATCATTCTTGCAAAAGGCCAGTTCGGCCTGGCTGCGACCATGGGCGGCGTCATGGCGGCAGGCTTTGTGTACACCTTCCTGGGGCTGGCGGTGAAGATCAAGGGCACCGGTTTTATCGACCGTCTGCTGCCCCCCGTGGTGATTGGTCCAGTGATTATCTCCATCGGTCTGGCCATGGCTCCGATTGCAGCCAACATGGCGATGGGCAGGACGGGCGACGGCGCGGCGGAGTTGATCCCGTATCACACGGCAATCGCGATCTCGATGGCAGCTCTGCTGACCACGGTGATTGTGGCGGTCTTCGGCAAGGGTATTTTCCGCCTGGTGCCGATCATCTCCGGCGTGCTGGTGGGCTTTGCCCTGTCGTTCTACTTTGGCGTGGTCGACACCGCTAAAATCGCCGCCGCGCCCTGGCTGGCCTTGCCGCACTTCACTGCACCGGAATTCAACTGGCAGGCGATTCTGTTCATCGTCCCCGTCGCCCTCGCTCCCGCCATCGAGCACATCGGCGGCGTGATTGCGGTCGGCAGCGTGACCGGTCGCGATTACCTGAAAAAGCCTGGCTTGCATCGCACGCTGCTCGGTGACGGCATTGCAACGACAGTCGCTGGTGCGTTTGGTGGCCCGCCCAACACTACTTACGCCGAAGTCACGGGCGCAGTGATGCTGACCAAGAACTACAACCCGAAGATCATGACCTGGGCGGCAATCTTCGCCATCACCCTGGCGTTCATTGGTAAGTTCGGTGCTTTGCTGCAAAGCATCCCGGTGCCGGTAATGGGCGGAATTCTCTGCCTGCTGTTCGGCTCGATTGCGGCCGTTGGCATGAATACGCTGATCCGCCACAAGGTCGATCTCGCCGAAGCGCGCAATCTGGTGATCGTGTCAGTGACGTTGGTGTTCGGGATTGGTGGCGTACTGATCGGGACAGGCAATGGCCCCGACGACTTCGGCATGAAGGGCATTGCCCTGTGCGCCGTGACGGCCATTGTGCTGAACCTGATCCTGCCGGGAAGCGACGCCTGGAAGAACAAACGTCTGGATGATCAGCTGCCGTAAAACGTTGTTCCGTGCTGTCCAGACGCCGGGCTGTCAATCAGCAAACCGGATCCGTGGGGGAGCTTGCTCGCGATTCGGTATTTGCCGCCAAAATCATGTAGGGCATGTACCGGCCTCATCGCGAGCAAGCTCCCTCCCACAACGCGCAATCGCGGGCAAGCGCGCTCCTGCAGCGCTACAACATCAACGGCGCCCGTTCGCACAACGTGTTCAGCGCCGCCGCCCAGTTCGGGTCGTCGTTCAGACACGGGATCAACACCAGCTCTTCACCGCCCGCCTCTTTGAACTGCTCGGCCCCGCGATCGCCGATCTCCTCCAGCGTCTCGATGCAATCGGCGACAAACGCCGGGCACATCACCAGCAGCTTCTTCACACCCTTCTCGGCCAATTCGGCCAGATGCGCTTCGGTATAAGGTTCGATCCACTTGGCGCGGCCCAGTCGCGACTGGAACGACACCGACCACTTGCCATCAGGAATGCCCGCCAACCGCGCAAATTCCGAAGCCGACCGCAGGCACTGTGCGCGGTAGCAGGTGGCGATGACCGCAGGGGAAGCGTTCTGGCAGCAGTTGGCGTCTTTGAAGCAGTGATTACCCGTTGGGTCGAGCTTGGTCAGGTGCCGCTCGGGCAAACCGTGAAAGCTCAACAGCAAGTGGTCGTGGGCCTGCTCCAGGTGGGGCCGAACATTGTCCACCAGTGCTTGCAGGTATTCCGGCTGGTCGTAAAACGGCTGCAACACTGAAAACTGCACGTCGAGTTTGCGTTCACGCACCACCCGCTTGGCCTCTTCAATCACCGTGGTCACGGTGCTGTCGGCGAACTGCGGGTAGACCGGGGCCAGGGTAATTTTCCTGATGCCCTGGGACGTGAGCTTTTTCAGAACGGTCTCGATGGAAGGCTCGCCGTAGCGCATCGCCAGTTCAACCGGCCCTGCCGTCCACTCCTTGGTCATGGCGTGTTGCAAGCGCTTGCTCAGGACCACCAGGGGCGAGCCATCTTCCCACCAGATCGAGGCATAAGCATGGGCCGATTGCTCGGGACGCCTGATCAGAATCAGTGAAACGATCAGCCGCCGAAGCGGCCAGGGCACGTCAATCACGTAGGGGTCCATCAGAAACTGATTGAGGTAGCGACGCACGTCCGCTACCTCAGTGGAAGCTGGCGAACCCAGGTTAACCAGCAGCAACGCGTGATCGGTCATGCAACACCTTAAAGTCAGTGGCGGCTCAGCAGATTGTCCAGAGCCGCGCGCAGATCGGTGAATCGGAAAGTGAAACCGGCCGCCTGTAGCCGTGAGGGCCGGGCGCGTTGCCCGCCCAACAGCAATATCGACAATTCGCCCATTAACAGGCGTAAGGCGACAGCGGGCATCGGCATGAAAGAAGGACGGTGCAGGATCGCGGCCAGAGTCTTGGCAAAATCACGATTGCGCACCGGTGATGGCGCGCAGGCATTATAAGGACCTTGGGCGTCTCCGCGGTTCAACAGAAAATCAATCGCAGCGATTTGATCGTCTATGTGGACCCAGGGCATCCACTGCCGACCGTTACCAATCGGGCCGCCCATACCGAGCTTGAACGGTGGCAGCAGGCGCTGCAGAAAGCCGCCTTCGTTGGCCAGTACCAGCCCGGTTCGCACCAGCACCACGCGAATGCCCAGCGCTTGGGCGCGCATGGCGGTCTCTTCCCAGGCGATGCACAAGCGGCTGGCGAAATCTTCGCTGACGGGGGGAGACTCTTCGTCCAGTTCGCGCTCGCCGCCATCGCCGTACCAGCCAACGGCCGACCCGGAAATCATCACCGCAGGCTTCTGCTCGCGGCGCTCAAGCCAGGTGATGAGTTGTTCGGTCAGCGTGATGCGGCTGTCCCAGAGCAAGGCTTTGCGCTTGCGTGTCCAGGGCCTGTCGGCGATGGGCGCGCCCGCCAGGTTGATCACAGCATCCACCGGCTGAGCACCGATATCGTCCGGGTGGCCGATGCCGCGCACCCCTGCGCCACAGAGATTGGCGACCTCTTCGGGCTTACGGCTCCACACCGTCAATTGATGGCCTTGGCTGAGCCAGTGGCGGCAAAGCCGACGTCCGATCAAACCTGTACCGCCGGTCAGCAAGATATGCATGGGTCAGTTCCTCGCGTGGCGTTCGTCGCAGTTCAGTAGTCTATTTTTCACACGGTTCGCGTTTTGAATCCAAGCGGACAGTTGAACCATAGGCCACGCTATAGAGAACGGCGCCAGAGCTACTCGTTCGAACAGTTGAGAAATCTACGAGGGGCGCCAGACTTACCTCTAGCCGTACGAGTGGCGTCGCGGCGTTCGTTGTAGAAGGACGCCAAGTTATACCGAAAAACAATATTGTACAGGTTTTAACTACGGCGTAGTCTGTGCGAATCAGGTAACGAGGCCCCTATGACTGTACCTATCGCAATCATCGGTACCGGCATCGCCGGACTCTCCGCTGCCCGCGCACTGCATGCTGCCGGGCACGCCATCCATCTTTTCGACAAAAGCCGTGGCAGCGGCGGACGCATGTCCAGCAAGCGCAGTGATGCGGGAGCACTGGACATGGGCGCGCAGTATTTCACTGCGCGCGACCGTCGTTTTGCCGCCATCGTCCAGCAATGGCAAGCCGATGGCCATGTCGCCGAATGGAAGCCGTTGCTCTATAACTTCCACGGCGGGCAGCTGAGCCTGTCGCCTGACGAGCAAGTACGCTGGGTCGGCAAGCCGCGCATGAGCGCCATCACGAGGGCGATGCTGGGCGACATGCCGGTCACGTTTTCGTGCCGCATCACGGAAGTCTTCCACGGCGAAGAACACTGGAACCTGCTGGACGAAGACGGGCGAAGCCATGGCCCCTTCAGCCAGGTCGTGATCGCCCTCCCTGCCCCGCAAGCGACGGCGTTATTGGCTGCCGCGCCGAAACTGGCGAGCGTCGTGGCGGGCGTGAAAATGGAGCCCACCTGGGCGGTGGCGCTGGCGTTCGACACCCCGTTGGATACCCAGCTGGAAGGCTGTTTCGTCCAGGACAGCCCCATCGACTGGCTCGCCCGCAACCGCAGTAAACCAGGGCGCGACAGCAAGATGGACACGTGGGTGCTGCATGCCACCAGCGCCTGGAGCCGCCAGCATCTGGACATGCCCAAAGAGCAAGTCATCGAGCACCTGCATGGCGCGTTCGCCGAGCTGATGAACTGCGCAATCCCTGCCCCGGCGTTCACCCTCGCCCACCGATGGTTGTACGCACGACCTGCCGGCGCTCGTGAAGTCGGGGCGTTGTCGGACCCGGACCTGGGCCTGTACGTGTGCGGCGACTGGTGTCTGTCCGGACGTGTCGAGGGCGCCTGGCTCAGCGGTCAGGAAGCTGCACGTCGCTTGCTTGAGCATTTGAAGTGAACCGTCTCAATCCGCGCAAACTGCTGCTGTCGAAATGGACAGCAGCCAGCCCCAGGAATCGGGAAAAACATTTCCTGGTCACCGAGCTGTTCTGCGATGAAGAAGGCACAGTGCTGGAAGTCGAACTGCAGGCGGTAATGACCAAACGAGCGCAACGCTTCGCCTGGCAGGCATTGCAGGACGATGGTGCCTGGCGCATGGGCTGGAAGTAAGCATCACGCCGCTGCGCCACCTCCTTCAGGAGCGAACTTGTTCGCGAGGCGTGTCCCCTGATTCACGCGCATCCCGTCTCGCCAACAAGTTGGCTCCTACAGTAAATCGCCACCTCCCGACGCAACGTCACACCCTGTAGGAGCGAAATTGTTCGCGAGGCGTTCCCCTGATTCACCGCATAGCCCGCCTCGTCAACAAGTTGGCCCCTACAGTGGAGCGCCACCTCCCGACACCACCGCGCACTCTGTGGGAGCGAACTTGTTCGCGAGGCGTTTCTCCTGATTCACCGCGCAGCCCGCCTCGCCAACAAGTTGGCTCCTACAGTGGAGCGCCACCTCCCGACACCACCGCGCACCCTGTAGGAGCGAACTTGTTCGCGAGGCGTCTCTCCTGATTCACCGCGCATCCCGCCTCGCCAACCAGTTGGCTCCTACAGAGAACGCCATGCTCCGACATCACCGCGCACCCTGTAGGAGCGAACTTGTTCGCGAGGCGTTCCTCCTGATTCACCGCTTATCCCGCCTCGCCGACAAGTTGGCTCCTACAGAGAACGGCGTTCATTCCTACGACAAAACCTGTACAAATAGTTTGACTTGTACAAGCACGAATCTATGATGAACAGAAGTTGTACAGACAAAACATCCTGTACAAGCAGTTCACAGAGGTTTGCCATGTCCACGTCTGCACACACCCCCGAAATCTCCCACGCAGCCAAGCCCAAACTCGGCATCAGCGCGTGTTTGCTGGGCGTCGAGGTTCGCTACAACGGTGGGCACAAGCTCTCGCACCTGTGCAGTGACGCTTTGAGCCAATATTTCGATTTCGTTCCAGCTTGCCCGGAAGTGGCCATTGGCATGGGTATCCCCCGCCAGGCCATTCGTTTGGTGGGCGATGTGGATCGGCCTCAGGCAGTCGGGTCAGTCAACAGCGAAATGAACGTCACTCAGGCGCTGGCCGAGTACGGCGAACACATGGCCACGCAGATGAACGATCTCTGCGGCTACATTTTCATGCAGAAGTCGCCGTCCTGCGGTCTGGAGCGAGTGAAGGTCTATCGCGAAAACGGCGCTCCCCAGGACGGCGGCGGCACCGGTATCTACGCCCGGGCATTCTGCGACCGTCACCCCGATTTGCCGGTTGAAGAAGACGGCCGCCTGAATGATCCGGTCCTGCGGGAAAACTTCATCACTCGCGTCTATGCCTACGCCGCCTGGCAGGCGCTGCGCGAAAGCGGTATCACGCGCCGCTCGCTGACTGAATTTCACTCACGCTACAAATATCAGCTGATGGCCAATGATCCGGTGCAATACCGCGCGTTGGGCACTCTGCTCGGCACCATGGGCAAAACTGATCCCAACGAGATTGCGCCGCGCTATTTCAGTGAACTGATGAGCGCGCTGAAAAAACCGGCCACCCGCCGCACCCACACCAACGTCTTGCAACATCTGTGCGGCTATCTGCGCAAGACCATCGGCGCCGAAGACAAGCAAGAAATCCAGACCGTCATCGATCAATACCATCAGGGCATCGTGCCGCTGGTAGTGCCGTTGACGCTGCTCAAACACCACTTCCGCCAACATCCCGATCCGTACGTCGCGCTTCAGGTTTACCTGCAACCGCACCCGGAAAACCTCAGCCTGCGGAACGCCATTTAAACCATGACCACCTCACACCAGGCGTCCCCCGAGGACGAAGACCCTACTGGCGCAGAGTTCGCCTACCCTGGCGATCCGGAGCACGGCTGGCTGCCTATCCGCGAAATAGCGCGGCTCACAGGCGTCAATGCCGTGACCCTGCGCGCCTGGGAGCGGCGCTACGGACTGATCGTGCCGCACCGTACGCCCAAGGGTCACCGGCTGTATTCGACCGAACATGTCCAGCGCGTGCAGGCCATCCTCACCTGGCTCAATCGCGGAGTCTCCGTCAGCCAGGTCAAACAGCTGATCGACACCCATCAGGCGCCCCCCGCCCCCCCGGAAAGCGACTGGGATACCCTGCGCCAGACCCTGCAGCAAGCGATCGGCGAATTGGCCGAGCGGCGCGTCGATGAGATGTTCAATCAGGCGATGTCGCTCTACCCGCCCCGGACACTGTGTGAACAGCTGATGCTGCCACTGCTGGCCTCTCTGGAGCAGCGCTGGCAAGGCCAGTTCGGCGCGCAGCTGGAGCGAGTGTTCTTCTATTCGTGGCTGCGCAGCAAACTGGGCGCCCGTCTTTATCACAACAACCGGCAACTGAGCGGCGCGCCGATCCTGCTGGTCAATCAGTCGGACTTGTTCCTTGAGCCGCATTTGTGGCTGACGGCCTGGCTGGTCAGCAGTGCCGACTGCCCGGTGGAAGTCTTCGATTGGCCGTTGCCGGTGGGCGAACTGGCACTGGCGGCTGAATACCTCAAACCCCGCGCTGTGCTGCTGTATTCGAGTAAATCCCTGAACGTGTCGCAGCTGCCGCGCCTGCTCAATAACGTCGCCTGCCCGATTGTGCTGACCGGACCAACGGTACGCATCCATTCGGCCGAGTTGTCCGTACCTGTCACTGAGGTTCCGGGGCTCACACTCGCTGAAGACCCGCTGGCGGCACAACTTGCATTGCAGCGCCTCGGGGTTATTTAAGGAATGAATATGCAATTGATATGGCTGCGCAGTGATTTGCGCGTTCACGACAACACCGCTCTCGCCGCTGCCATGGAGCAGGGACCGACGGTGGCCGCGTATGTGATCAGTCCAGGACAATGGACCCGTCACGATGACGCCGCCTGCAAAGTCGATTTCTGGCTGCGCAATCTGGTTCAGCTCAAAGCCGCGCTGGGCAAGCTCAATGTGCCGCTGCTGATCGTTCATGCAGACATCTGGGACAAGGCGCCGGCTGCACTGCTGAAGCTGTGCAAGGAACACAAGATCGAAAAAGTCCACGTCAACGAAGAGTACGGGATCAATGAAACCCGTCGCGATGACGACGTACACGCCGCCCTGAGTGAGGCCGGCATTCACTTCCAGAGCCATCTGGATCAGCTGTTCTTCAAGCCCGGCACCGTGCTGACCAAAACGGGCAGCTATTTCAAGGTCTTCACTCAGTTTCGCAAGGTCTGCTACGCGCGCCTGCATCACGGCGTACCTGCGCTGGTAAGACTGCCGGGCAAACAGAAACCGCTGCACATCGCCAGTGACGATATTCCCGATCAGGTCAAAGGCTTCGCTACGCCATCAGACTCCCTGCGCAAGCTCTGGCCAGCGGGCGAGGACGAAGCGCGCAAGCGTCTGGAAACCTTCGCCGATGCGCAGATCGAGCACTATCTGGACGAACGCGATTTCCCGGCGAAACCTGGCACCAGCCAGCTGTCGGCTTACCTCGCCGCCGGCGTCATTTCGCCCCGCCAGTGCCTGCACGCGGCGCTGAGCAGCAACCAGGGCGAGTTCGAAACCGGCAACCCTGGCTCAATCACCTGGATCAACGAACTGTTGTGGCGCGAGTTCTACAAGCACGTGCTGACCGGATTCCCGAGAGTGTCGCGCCATCGTGCCTTCCGCCCCGACACCGAGGCGGTGAAATGGCGCAAGTCGTCCAAAGATCTTGAAGCCTGGCAGCAAGGCCGCACAGGGTTTCCGATTGTCGACGCAGCGATGCGTCAGCTGCTGGAAACCGGCTGGATGCACAACCGCCTGCGCATGGTCGTGGCAATGTTTTTCAGCAAAAACCTGCTGCTGGACTGGCGCGACGGCGAACGGTTTTTCATGCAGCACCTGATCGACGGCGACTTGTCCGCCAACAACGGCGGCTGGCAGTGGAGCTCATCGACCGGCACTGATTCATCGCCTTATTTCAGGATTTTCAACCCGCTGAGCCAGTCCGAACGCTTCGACCCACAAGGGGTGTTCATCAAGCATTGGGTACCGGAGCTGGCCTCCAGGAACAAGAAGGACATCCACAACCCTACAACACAGGGCGGGCTGTTCGGCGATACCGATTACCCGGCGCCCATCGTGGACCTCAAAAGCAGCCGGGCGCGTGCGCTGGCCGCGTTCAAATCCTTGCCTCATCTACAAACGGCGAGCGAAAGCCATGAGTGAATTCCTCCGTGATTTTGCCAAGGGCTTCGCTGCCCTGAACAAGAACAACCTGCAGCGCCTGTCGGAGCTGTACAGCTACGACATCGCTTTCTGCGACCCTATTCACGAGGTTCAGGGCCTGAGCGATCTGCATGTCTATTTCGCCGAGCTGTACGCCAATGTCCAGGACCTGAGGTTCGATTTTCACGCGTTCGACCAGGTGCGTGAGGGCAAAGGTTATTTGCGCTGGACCATGAACTACTCCCACCCGCGCTTGAATGGCGGCAAGACGATTCAGGTTCAGGGCTGCTCGCATCTGCTGTGGAGCGACAACCGGGTGTTCCAGCACCGAGACTTCTTCGATGCCGGCGCGATGCTTTACGAACACCTGCCGATGATGGGCGGGGCGATCCGCTGGCTGAAAAGGAGATTGGCATGAAGCGAAGAATCTGGCTTACCGGTGCAAGCAGCGGGATTGGCCTGGTGCTGGCTGAAGAACTGCTCAGGGCTGGTCATCGCCTGGCGTTGACTGCGCGCTCACTGGAGCCGCTCCAGGCGCTGGATAAACGCTTCCCCCATCAAGTGTTATTGGTGCCTGGCGACATCAGCGACGGCGAGCAAGTCAGCGCCATCGGCAATCGCATCGCCGAGATCTGGGGCGCGCTGGATACCGTGATCCTCAACGCGGGAACCTGTGAATACATCGACGCCAAGCAATTCGACGCAGCAATGATGGAGCGCGTCATTCACACCAACCTCATCGCGACGTCCTACTGCATCCAGGAGGCGCTGAACCTGCTGCGTCTGGGCAAGCGACCGCATTTGGTGGGCGTAGCCAGTTCGGTGGCATTTCTGCCGCTGACCCGCTCCGAAGCCTACGGCGCTTCCAAGGCCGGCTTGCGCTATCTGTATCAGTCGTTGCGCATTGATGTGGCCGACGAAGGCATCGACGTGACCATTGTCAGCCCCGGATTTGTCGACACGCCGCTAACGGCGAAGAACGACTTCCCGATGCCCATGCGCTGGTCCGCCGAAAAGGCCGGACGCTATATCTTCGAACGCCTGGAAGTGGCGCGTCGCCCGCTGGAAATCTCGTTTCCCTGGGCGTTTATCACGACGCTCAAGCTATTGGCGCTGTTGCCGGAACGAGCCCAGCTTGCGATCGGCAAACGCATGACCCGTTCGGCCCGTGACACCTCCAGCGAACCGGGGAGCGCACAATGAAGATTGCGATCATCGGCAGCGGCATTTCCGGGCTCACCACTGCCTGGCTGCTCAATCGCAACCACGACATCACCGTCTTCGAATCCGAAAGCTGGGTCGGCGGGCATACCCACACGGTCAACGTCTCAGTCAACGGCAAGTCCTACGCCATCGATACAGGATTTATCGTCTTCAACGACTGGACCTATCCCAACTTCATTCGTCTGATGGGCAAGCTGGGGGTAGCGTTCAAACCTACCGAAATGAGCTTTTCGGTCAGCGATCCGCAGTCGCGCACCGAATACAACGGCAACAACCTCAACAGCCTGTTCGCTCAGCGCAGCAATCTGTTTTCACCAAGCTTTTGGGGCATGTTGCGCGACATCATCCGCTTCAACAAACAAGCGCTCAATGACCTGCAGCACCAGCGCATCGCAGCTGACACGACCTTGGGTGACTACCTGAAATCCGGGGGCTATGGTCGACGCTTCACCGAGCATTACATCGTGCCCATGGGCGCGGCGATTTGGTCGATGTCACTGGCAGACATGCTGGCGTTCCCGTTGCAATTCTTTGTGCGCTTCTTCAAGAACCACGGGCTGTTGTCGGTCAGCAATCGTCCGCAGTGGTGCGTGATCGAAGGTGGATCGAGCAGCTACATCGCGCCGCTGACGGCGTCGTTCAAGCACCGGATTCGCGTGGATTGCCCGGTTTACCGAGTTGAGCGTGACGAGGACGGCGTGCTCATCCACAGTCCTTTGGGGAGCGAACGCTTCGACAAAGTGGTTTTCGCCTGTCACAGCGATCAGGCACTGGCGTTGCTGGCCGAACCGAGTGTTGCCGAGCAGCAAATCCTCGGCGCCCTGCCCTACGCCGACAACGACGTGGTGCTGCACACCGATGCCAGCCTGTTGCCTGAGCGTGAGTTGGCTTGGGCCAGCTGGAACTATCGACTGGGCGGCGGTGGCGATCAATCGGCAGCGGTCACCTACGCAATGAACATCCTGCAAGGCCTGGACAGCGAAACGACGTTTTGCGTCAGTCTCAATCAGACGCCCTCCATCGATCCCTCGACAATTCTCGCCCGCTATCGCTATGCCCACCCGCAATACAGTTTGAAAGGGATCGCTGCGCAAGAACGTTGGCAGGAAGTCCACGGCCAACAACACACCTATTACTGTGGGGCCTATTGGGCCAGTGGATTTCATGAAGACGGCGTGGTCAGCGCTTTGCGGGTGGCTTCGGCGTTCGGGGAAACCCTGTGAACAGCGCACTGTACAGCGGTGTGATCAGCCATCGGCGTTTCTCGCCCAAGGCCCACGCGTTCAGTTATCGCATCGGCATGTTGTACCTGGATCTTGAGGAGCAGGACGCCGTACTCGGCATGTCGCCGCTGGCGGGGAAAAGCCGCTTCGCCCCGTTCTCGTTCCGCGCCGGTGATTACCTGCGCCAGTACACCGGGCGTGGCATCTCATTGATCGGTGCAGTGCGTTCCATCGTCAGCCAGGCATTGGGACGCGCCCCGCTCGGTCGCATTTGCCTGCTGACACAGCCGCGCAGCTGGGGGCTTTCATTTAACCCGGTGAGCTTCTTTTATTGCTTTGAGCGTGACGGCTCGCTGGCGGCGATTCTCTGTGAAGTCACCAATACGCCGTGGCGCGAGCGCTATCACTATGTGCTGCCGGCCTCAGACGAAGGTCATCAGCATTTTGCCGTGGCCAAGGCGTTTCACGTGTCGCCGTTTCTGCCCCGCGACCTCGAATACCGCATGAGTTTCAGCCAGCCCGCCGAGCGTCTAGGCGTGCACATGGCCGACTGGCAGGGCGAGCTGAAAATGTTCGACGCCACCCTCAATCTGCAACGCCAACCCCTGAACCGAACTGCGCTGCATCGGCATTTGCTCAGCTTCCCGTGGATGACCGCCAAGACGTGTGCCGCGATTTACTGGCAGGCGGTACGGCTGTTCGTCAAACGCATGCCGATTTTTTCCCATCAGGCCGCCGATGGCGACTTTCGCAGTGCCGCCGCGCAACACAAGGATCGACGCCATGAAAAGCAGTAGCGTTATCGCCGGGCTCGGCACCAATAATTTCACCGCAGGCCTTCTGAGACGCGGCGTTCTACGGCAGCTCTCGCACCTCAAACATGGGCAATTGGTGGTTGTCGAGGGCGATGAGCGCCGCGTGTTCGGCACGCCTGGGGCGAAGGTTCAGGGTGAAATCCATATTCAGGATTCCGCGATCTGGGGGCTGGTGGCCAGTAACGGCTCGATTGGCGCGGGGGAGGCATTCATTCATGGGTACTGGACCAGCCCGGACCTGACGGCCGTGATTCGTGTGTTCGTCAGCAATCTGGAAGTGCTCGATGCGCTGGAAGGCGGTCTGGCAAGGCTTGGCCGACCGTTCGTTCAAGCGCTGCACTGGCTGAACCGCAATACCCGAGAAGGCTCGCAAAAGAACATCGCCGCTCATTACGACCTGGGCAATGACCTGTTTGAGCAGTTTCTCGACCCGACCATGATGTATTCCGCTGCGCAATTCTTGAGTCCTGACGACACCCTGGAACAGGCGCAACTGAACAAGCTGGAGCGCATCTGTCAGAAGCTGGCGCTCAAGCCGTCCGATCATTTGCTGGAAATCGGCACCGGCTGGGGCAGCATGGCGATCTATGCCGCGCAGCATTATGGCTGCCGCGTCACCACCACTACGCTCTCCAGAGAACAGTTTGCGTACACCGAAAACCGGATCGCCGAACTCGGCCTGCAAGATCGCATCACGCTGAAGCTGGAGGACTATCGAGATCTGACGGGCGAGTACGACAAGCTGGTGTCCATCGAGATGATCGAGGCGGTGGGGCATCGTTTTCTGCCGACCTATTTCAAGCAGTGCACTCAGTTGCTCAAGAGCAATGGGCTGATGCTCATCCAGGCCATCACCATTCGCGAGCAGCGCCACGAGCAGGCCAAGCGCAGCGTCGACTTTATCCAGCGCTATATATTCCCCGGCGGCGCCCTGCCCTCCGTCGCTGGCATGCTCGACATTGTCGGGCGCGACACGGATATGAACCTGCTGCACATGGAAGATTTCGGCCTGCATTACGCGCGCACATTGCGTCTGTGGCATGACAACTTCCGCCACGCCCACGGCTATCTGGCAGAACTTGGCTACGACGATTACTTCCTGCGTTTGTGGGAATTTTACCTGTGCTACTGCGAGGGCGGTTTTCTGGAGCGCACCATTGGCACGGCGCAGTTGCTGCTAGCCAAACCCCAGGCGATGCCGGAGCCATTATTGGGGCGTTTCGATGCGTAGCGTTGCCGCCAAACGCATCGCTAATGCGGTGTTGTTTCAACTGGGCTGGTTTGCCTGTGTGTTGGGCGGTAATGCGTTTGGGCTGTTGGCTACGCTTGCGATCATCGCGCTGCACCTGGCGCTGATCGGCTCGTGGCGGGCCGAGGGCAAACTGGCGATCGTGGTGTTCGCGCTGGGTTCGGCACTGGACAGCGCCCTGCTCAAACTCGGTGTTTTTGATTTTGGCGACGCCAGTGTGCTGATTCCGCTATGGCTGGCGTTGCTATGGGCTTTGCTCGCGACCACGCTGGATCATTGCCTGGCGTGGTCTGCACGGCCCTGGTGGCTGGCCAGCGTACTCGGCGCGATTGGCGGCCCGCTCTCGTATTTCGCCGGTTCGAAGCTGGCGCAAGTGTATCTGCCGCTGGGCTTCTGGCCGAGCATGCTGATATTGGCTGCGGTGTGGGCGGTGGTGTTTCCGTGCCTGCATTGGCTGGCGAGGTATTTCCGCGCATCACCGATGGCGAGACGTTAACTCTATCGTCCAGCAGCCAAAGAGTAGGAGCTGCCGAGGTTACGAAGGCTGCGATGAGGTGTGTCAGGTGTACCGAAATCGCTGCTTCGCGATGCTCGGCAGGTACTACCAGTTCGTAGTCAGGCGATCACCCGTCAGATCAATGCCCTCTCCCTCAGCCGCTGCTTTACACTGCGACCCATGACCCCAATCCCCGTAATCCAAGTCCCCGCTGAACCCGTCGTGACCTGTTCGACCTGCGCAGCCTGCTGTTGTCAGCTGGAAGTCATGCTGATCACCGATACCGGTGTGCCTGAACGCTTTATCGATACCGATGACTGGGGCGGCGAGGTGATGCTGCGTCTGGACGACGGGTGGTGCGCGGCGCTGGATCGCGACACGATGATGTGCACCATCTATGACAGACGCCCACTGATTTGTCGGGAGTTCGAAATGGGTGCACCGGAGTGCCTGGTGGAGCGGGAAGGGATTTTGACGGCGTATCGGTAATCGGCATGCAGATCTGCAGGAGGCAACTTGTTGGCGAGACTCGATGCGATGCACCCGATCAATCGCCTCGCGAACAAGTTCGCTCCTGCAGTTCCAACGCTTAGAACGGCATGGTGTAGTGCAGCGCGTAGCTCTCGATACCGTCGTTGTTGGTAGTCATGCCACCGTTAGAGTAGTGCGTGGCGCGGATGCCGACCTCATGACCACCGGCAAAGCGCAGACCGAAACCGATGCGGTCTTCAAACTGGAACGCGCTACCCAGCTTGTTACCTTCAACTTCGGTGCGTTGGAACACCGCCGCGCCGATACCCGCCTCGATGTAAGGCTTCACGTTCTCGCCGGAGAATTCGTAAACGAATACCGGGGAAAACGACAGGCTGTTATTGCTGGAATTCTTGTCGCCTTCCCAGTAGGTGTAGGCGCCGCTCCAGTAGCCGGTCAGACGGCCAACACCGGTCTGCCACCAGCTTTTGTCCCAATCAAATTGCGCGCCCAGGCGATAGGTCATCGTCGATTCGCCGGTTTCCCCAACCGAGAATTCAACGCCATCAGCCTGTGCAATCGCACTTTGCCCCGTTAAAACGGCCGCAATCGCAGCCAAACAAAACAGTCGCTTCATCTGAAACATCCTATTTTCGAATGCAGTAATCGGATTTTTTTATCTAAAACAGACTTCCTGTAGAAATCTGCCGCTAAATATTAGTTCAGCGGAAAACAGTGGCTTTCACGTTTTTTTCACGAGGTGAAGCTTCGCACACTGTCAGACGTTTCCAATAGTACCTGTAGGATGTTTCTGAAATTTTCTGGGTCGCCGCTCGTCCAGAATTGTGTGGGTCGGGCACGACCACACCCAAGCAGATCGTTTTGGATAAGCAGACTCTTCAATTGACGAGCTACTGCGCCGCCCGTATCGATCAGGGTGATCGACGCGGGGAGCATCTCCCGCAACAGCGGTTTGAGAAAGGGATAGTGGGTGCATCCGAGAATGATCGTGTCACACCCTGCCTCCAGCAGCGGCTGGACATACCCGTGGAGCAGGTGGCGAATGGTCGGACTGGTGAGGTCGCCGGTTTCGATCAGCTCGACCAGACCGGGGCACGGCTGGGTGACGACTTGAATGTCGGCTGCGAAGCGGTCCAGCAAGGCGGCGAACTTCGCACTCTGCAGGGTGCCGGTCGTGGCCAGCACACCGACTACGCCGCTACGGGTCGCTGCGGCTGCGGGCTTGACCGCAGGCTCCATGCCCACGATGGGCCAGTCAGGATAACGCTCGCGAAGGTCGGCCACCCCCGCCACGGTCGCAGTGTTGCAGGCCAGCACCAACGCCTTCGCGCCCTGGGCTCGAAAGAATTCGGCCATGACCACGCAACGCTTACGAATGAACTCGGGGGTTTTTTCACCGTAGGGAATGTGCCCGCAGTCGGCCACGTACAGCATTGATTCATGGGGCAGCAAACGGTGAATCTCGCCGAGCACCGATAATCCCCCGACCCCGGAATCAAAGACGCCGACGGGAGCGTCGTTGCCCCTAGACATCAGCGCTGCCGCATACGCTGCACCCCGGATCGCGTTTGACCCGAAGTTCGCGAAAACGGGTGGACAGCGCGTCAATCAACAGCAGCCGCCCTACGAGTGGCTCACCAAAACCGGCCAGCAACTTCAGCGCTTCAAGCGCCTGCAGACTGCCCACCAGACCTACCAGCGGTCCGATCACCCCGGCTTCGCTGCACGTAAGTTCGGCCTCGCTGCCATGACCGTACAAGCAGTGGTAGCAAGGGCTATCGGCGCGGCGCGAATCGAACACCGAGAGTTGGCCCTCCAGCCGGATGGCTGCGCCGCTGACCAATGGCTTGCGGGCCTGCACACACGCAGCGTTTACCGCTTCGCGGGTGGAAAAATTGTCCGAACAGTCGAGCACCAGGTCCACCGCTTCGACCGCCGCAGCCAAAGAATCCACGTCCAGCGCCAGACGATGGGGCAGCAGTTGGATTTCCGGATTGATCGCGGCCAGCCGCCTCATAGCCGAATCGACCTTGGACAGGCCGACGCTGTGGCTGTCGTGGATGACCTGGCGTTGAAGGTTGGTGAGGTCGACGGTGTCGAAGTCCGCCAGATGCAGCTCGCCCACGCCGGCGGCTGCAAGGTAAAGCGCGACAGGGGAACCCAGTCCGCCAAGACCAACGATCAGCACCCGGCTCTGTTTGAGGCGCAACTGGCCCTGGATGTCCACGTGCTGCAGGAGGATCTGTCGGCTGTAGCGCAACAGTTCCTGATCGGTCAGCACGGCACGCGTCCGAAGGTGATGCGTTCGTTGTCACCCAGATCACGGCGGGTCTGGATCTGCTCGAAGCCGTGGCCATTGAGCAGATCGCGCACGGCAGCGCCCTGATCGTAGCCATGCTCCAGCAGCAGCCAGCCGCCGGGCTCAAGGTGCGCCGTGGCTTCGGATACGATGATGCGCAAATCGTCCATCCCGTCGACGCCCGCCACCAACGCGCTGCTGGGCTCGAAACGCACGTCGCCCTGAGCCAGGTGCGGATCCCCGGACGCAATATACGGCGGGTTGCTGATGATGAGGTCGAAGCGCTGCCGCTTCAGCGCGCTAAACCAGTGGCTCTTCATCACTGCCGCGTTGTCGAGGTTCAGACGCTGACGGTTGCGCTCGGCCAGTTCGACCGCTTCGTCCACCCGATCGACCGCCGTGATAGTCCACTGCGGACGGTCCTTGGCCAGTGACAACGCGATGGCGCCGGAGCCGGTGCCCAGATCCAGCAAGCGATGAGGGATTGCACCGGGCAATAATTCCAGCGCCGTTTCCACTAGCATTTCGGTCTCGGGGCGCGGAATAAGCGTGTGGGTAGCGACTTCCAGGTCAATATTCCAGAAGCCTTGCAGCCCTAGAATGTAGGCCACCGGCTCGCCGGTGCGACGCCTGCGCAGGTACCCTTCGAAGGTATGCGCCGCTTCGCTGCTGACAATCCGCTCGGGCCAGGTGTGCAGAAAGCTGCGCGGTTTGCCCAATGCGGCAGCCAACAGCAACTCGACATCCAGACGCGCCGTCGGAGAGTCCGGTAGCTCGGCGCTTCTTAACAAGCTGGCGATAATGGTCATTTACTCACCCAGTGCCGCAAGTTGATCTGCCTGATACTCGGCAAGCAACGGCTCTATCACTGCATCGACACCGCCGGCCAAAACTTCATCCAGCGAATACAACGTCAGATTCACGCGATGGTCCGTCACTCGCCCCTGTGGAAAATTGTACGTGCGGATACGTTCGGAACGATCACCCGAACCCACCAGCAATTTACGCTCACTGGCGATGGCGTTGGCCGCCGCGCTGGTTTGCTGATCATTGAGCTTGGCCGACAACCAGGACATGGCCCGTGCCCGGTTCTTGTGCTGCGAACGCTCTTCCTGACACTCGACCACAATGCCTGAAGGCAAGTGGGTAATGCGAATGGCAGAGTCGGTCTTGTTGACGTGCTGACCACCTGCACCCGAGGATTTATAGGTGTCCACACGCAAATCCGACGGGTTGATCTCGATTGCCTGTTGCTCATCGGGCTCCGGCAACACCGCCACGGTACAGGCCGAGGTGTGGATACGTCCCTGGGATTCGGTTTCGGGGACCCTTTGTACACGGTGCGCGCCGGACTCGAATTTAAGCTTGCCGTAGACGTTCTCGCCCTCGACCCGCGCGATAACTTCCTTGAAGCCACCATGTTCGCCTTCGTTCTCCGACATGATCTCCACGCGCCAGCCGCGACGCTCGGCATAGCGTGAGTACATGCGAAACAGATCGCCGGAGAAAATAGCCGCCTCATCGCCGCCAGTACCGGCGCGAATTTCCAGGAATACGTTGCGCCCGTCATTGGGGTCTCTGGGCAGCAACATCTTCTGCAGGCTGCTTTCCAGCACCACCAGTTGCTCCTTGGCTTCGCGCACTTCCTCGGCAGCCATCTCGCGCATGTCGGGGTCGCTATCCTTAAGCAATGCTTGCGCACCCTCAAGATCGCCCTGCACCTTGAGCAGCTGGTTATAGGCTGCGATCACCGGTTCGGCTTCGGCGAACTCACGTGAATAGGCGCGGAATTTGGTCTGATCGGAAATGACTTCGGCATCGCCAAGCAGTGCGGTCAGCTCCTCGAAACGGTCACTGAGGATGTCCAGCTTATTGAGCAGTGAAGCTTTCATTGCGGGGGTTTATCCGTGGAGCCCTCACCGAGGGCAAAGAGTTCCTGAGCCATGGCCAGCGCATCGACGCGACCCTCGGCAGACAGCTTTTTGAGTTGCACGCTCGGTGCATGCATCAGTTTGTTGGTCAGGCTGCGTGCCAGCACCGCCAGCACATCTTCGGCATTAGCGCCGTTGGCCAGGAGACGCTGGGCTTTCAATAATTCTTCGTCGCGCAGTCTTTCGCTCTGCTGACGATACGCCTTGAGCACATCGACTGCTGCCAGTTCTCGCAATCGCGACATAAAGTCGTCGACGCCCAGCGTCACCAGCTCTTCGGCAGCCTGCGCCGCGCCTTGTCGGCTCTTGAGGTTTTCGGCAACGACTTCGTGCAGATCATCGACGGTATACAGATAAACGTCGTCGAGTTCGCCCACCTCCGGCTCGATGTCCCGGGGCACCGCAATATCGACCATGAAGATCGGTTTGTGCTTGCGCAATTTCAGAGCGCTTTCGACCGCGCCCTTACCCAGAATCGGCAACTGGCTGGCCGTGGAGCTGATGACGATGTCGCTGTTGACCAGTTCTGCCGGGATGTCAGCCAGTAGCACCGCATGAGCGCCGAACTGTTCGGCCAGCATGCTGGCGCGCTCCAGCGTGCGGTTGGCAACGACGATACGCTTTACGCCCAGTTCGTGCAGGTGCCGGGCGACCAGCGTGATGGTTTCGCCCGCACCGATCAGTAATGCCTGGCTGCGCTGCAGGTCACTGAAGATCTGCTTGGCCAGGCTGACCGCCGCAAACGCGACCGATACCGGGTTCTCGCCAATAGCGGTGTCGGTGCGAACCTGCTTGGCGGCGCTGAAGGTCGCCTGGAACAAACGGCCCAACAGCGGCCCGATGGTGCCTGCTTCCCGTGCAACGGCATAGGCGGATTTCATTTGGCCCAGGATCTGCGGCTCGCCCAGCACCAGCGAATCAAGCCCTGAGGCAACGCGCATCATGTGGCGTACGGCGGCGTCCTCTTCATGGACATAGGCACTGGCGCGCAGTTCGTCGATATTGAGATGGTGATAATCGGCCAGCCAACGCAGGATGACGTCCGCAGTGAGGCTGTCCTGCTCTATATATAGCTCGCTGCGGTTGCAGGTCGACAGGATCGCCGCTTCGCGACTTTGGGTCAGGCGACACAGCTGCTGTAACGCTTCAACCAGCTGCTCAGGGGTAAATGCCACGCGCTCGCGGACATCGACTGAAGCAGTCTTATGGTTGATACCCAGAGCAAGAAAGGCCATTCAAGGTCGCTGATGGTGACGTGAAGCCGGCAATTGTCCTACTTCGATAGATTCAGGACAACCACCGCAATACATTCAGAACGACCGGCCAAGGCTATTGTCCCTATAGAGGTCCGCTTTAAGGTGTCTGGCTGCGACAATTTGTCCAACCCCGGACCACTCATTGCAATGTCCTACTTTTCGCGCGGCCTGTGGGTTTGATCCCGGCCTTGTGTCATGATGCTTCCAAACCGCAGGTAGTCGCCCTCTCTTCTATATGAATAAATCCTCCGCGCTGTTCGTTGCCCTAATCGCTCTTGGTGGCTGCCAAAACACGGCCACGGTTTCTCCGCAGACGCCTGCGGCGAAAGAGACGACTCCCGCGCCAGAGGCCAAGCCTCAGGTCTATGGCTCGTTCACCCCGGATACAGTCGTCAGCCTGTTAACCGCAGAACTGGCGGGCCAGCGCAATCGTTTCGACATTGCGCTGGACAACTATGTGACGCAGGCGGTCAACACACAGGACCCTGGAATTTCCGAGCGCGCGTTTCGCATCGCCGAATACCTGGGTGCAGATCAGGCCGCACTGGATACTTCGCTGATCTGGGCCAAAAACGATCCGACCAATCTTGAAGCGCAACGGGCTGCAGCCATTCAACTGGCACGCTCCGGACGCTACGACGACTCCATGCGCTATATGGAGAAAGTCCTGCAGGGCCAGGGCGATACGCACTTCGACTTCCTTGCCTTATCAGCCGCTGAAACCGACTCGAACACCCGCAAGGGGCTATTGACCAGCTTCGACCGACTGCTGGGCAAATACCCGAAGAACGGTCAGTTGATCTTCGGCAAGGCTTTGCTGTTGCAGCAGGAAGGCAATAGCGCGGCGTCCTTGAAGTTGTTGGAAGACAACCCGCCGAACGAAGGCGAAGTGGCGCCGATCCTGTTGCATGCGCGCTTGCTGCAAAGCATGAACCGCGGCAAGGAAGCGATCCCGCTGCTGGAAAAAAGCATCAAGAAATATCCGGACGACAAGCGTCTGCGGCTGACCTATGCCCGCACGCTGGTCGAGCAGAACCACATGGAAGACGCCAAAGTGCAGTTCTCCAGCCTGGTTCAGCAATACCCGGATGACGACGAGCTGCGCTATTCCCTTGCGCTGGTCTGCCTGGAAGCCAAGGCGTGGGACGAAGCTCAGGGCTACCTGGAAGATCTGGTCGCCCGCGGCAGTCACGTCGATTCGGCCCACGTCAATCTGGGTCGCATCTACGAAGAGCGCGATGATCCGCAGACCGCGTTGAGCGAATACGCTCAAGTCGGCCCCGGCAACGACTATTTACCCGCACAGTTGCGTCAGGCCGATATCCTGATGAGCAACGGCAATACGGCTGAAGCTTCCAAGCGACTGGCTCAGGCCCGCACCGATCAACCGGATTACGCCATTCAGCTATATCTGGTGGAAGCCGAGACGCTGACTAACAACAACCAGGCCGATCGCGGCTGGCAAGTGTTGAATCAGGCGCTCAAGCAATATCCGGACGATCTCAATCTGCTGTACACGCGCTCGATGCTGGCTGAAAAGCGCAACGACCTGCAGCAAATGGAAAAGGATCTTCGCACCATCCTCAAGCGCGAGCCGGATAACGCGATGGCCCTTAACGCGCTTGGCTACACCCTTTCGGACCGCACTACCCGCTACGCCGAAGCCAAGGAATTGATCGAGCGCGCCCACACGCTCAATCCTGACGATCCGGCTGTGCTCGACAGTCTGGGCTGGGTCAATTATCGCCTGGGCAATCTGGAAGAAGCCGAACGCCTGCTGCGTCAGGCGCTCGAACGCTTCCCGGACCATGAAGTCGCTGCGCACCTGGGGGAGGTCCTCTGGGCCAGAGGCGAACAGCGCGAAGCGCGTAAAGTCTGGGGCAAAGCCCTTGAACAGCAACCTGACAGTCCGGTACTGCGCAGCACTATAAAGCGCCTGACCGGATCAGAGACCCTTTGAATTTATGTTATTGCGCCACGTAATCGTATTCAGCTTCATCGCCCTGCTCGCCGGCTGCGCCGGTATTGGTTCCCAAGAAGCCGTGCAAGGCCAGGGCAACGCCAAACAATGGCAGGCTCATAAGCAGCAACTGAGCAGTCTCGACGGCTGGCAGATCAACGGCAAAGTCGGCATCCGTGCACCCAAGGATTCCGGCAGCGGCACGTTGTTCTGGCTGCAACGCCAGGACTACTACGACATTCGACTGTCCGGCCCGCTGGGTCGTGGCGCTGCGCGTCTGACCGGACGCCCTGGCGCCGTGTCGCTGGAAGTGGCCAACCAGGGACGCTACGAAGCACCGGATCCGGAAACCCTGCTTGAAGCCCAGCTGGGCTGGAAGCTACCGGTGTCACATCTGGTCTGGTGGGTTCGCGGATTGCCCGCCCCGGACAGCAAAAGCACGCTGACGCTGGATGGCGATAGCCGTCTGTCCAACCTCGTGCAGGACGACTGGCAGATCGAATACCTCAGTTACTCCGAGCAGAACGGCTTCTGGCTGCCTGAACGAATGAAACTGCACGGCAAGGATCTGGACGTCACGCTGGTCGTCAAGGACTGGCAACCGCGCAAACTGGGGCAATAACGTGTCCCAGCCGCGCCTGACCCTGCCCGCCCCCGCCAAGCTCAACCTGATGCTGCATATTCTTGGTCGTCGCCCTGACGGCTATCACGAGCTACAGACGCTGTTTCAGTTTCTGGATTACGGCGACGAATTGAGTTTTGCCATTCGTGACGACGGTGAAGTTCGTCTTCAGACGGAAATGCCTGACGTCCCCCACGACAGTAATCTCATCGTTCGAGCGGCGCGCGCGATGCAAAAACAATCGGGCAGCGTGCTTGGCGCCGACATCTGGTTGAAAAAAGTGCTGCCCATGGGCGGGGGAATCGGCGGTGGAAGCTCCGATGCAGCAACTACTTTGCTGGGGCTCAATCACCTTTGGAATCTTGGCTGGGACGAAGATCGTCTAGCCGCTCTGGGCCTGACGTTAGGCGCCGACGTGCCGGTTTTCGTGCGTGGGCGTGCCGCTTTCGCCGAAGGCGTCGGAGAGATACTGACCCCGGTAAACCCCGAAGAACCGTGGTATCTCGTGCTTGTTCCGCAAGTATCTGTAAGTACAGCAGAAATTTTTTCAGATCCGCTGTTGACACGTGACACTCCTCCCATTAAAGTGCGCCCCGTTCTCGAGGGAAACAGTCGAAATGACTGTCAGCCAGTTGTAGAGAGGCGTTATCCAGCTGTTCGTAACGCTTTGAATTTGCTAGGTAAATTTACCGACGCAAAATTAACTGGAACTGGAAGTTGTGTGTTTGGGGCCTTCCCAAACAAAGCTGAAGCTGATAAAGTCTCGGCCCTTCTTACAGAGACCCTTACAGGGTTCGTAGCGAAAGGAAGCAACATTTCGATGTTGCACCGCAAGTTACAGAGTCTGTTCTAAGAAACGAGTGCTGGGCACTCGGCAACATCGCTACAGGGGCGTCGCCAAGCGGTAAGGCAGCAGGTTTTGATCCTGCCATGCGTTGGTTCGAATCCAGCCGCCCCTGCCATTTTCCTATACTCATCCAGGTATACCCTCAGCCGGCAGGTACTGCGCGTGTCCAAGATGATGGTCTTTACGGGGAACGCTAACCCCGATCTGGCTCGGCGTGTCGTACGTCAGCTGCATATCCCACTCGGTGACATTTCTGTCGGTAAGTTCTCCGACGGCGAGATCACCGCTGAGATCAATGAAAACGTCCGCGGTAAAGACGTCTTTATCATTCAGCCGACGTGTGCTCCGACCAACGATAACCTGATGGAGCTCGTCGTGATGGCTGATGCCTTCCGCCGCTCCTCGGCTACTCGTATCACCGCTGTTATCCCCTACTTTGGTTACGCTCGTCAGGATCGCCGTCCGCGTTCCGCACGTGTTGCCATCAGCGCGAAAGTCGTTGCTGACATGCTGACCGTCGTCGGAATCGACCGTGTACTCACCGTCGATCTGCACGCTGACCAAATCCAGGGCTTCTTCGATATTCCAGTAGATAACATCTACGGCTCCCCGGTACTGGTGGATGACATCGAAGACCAACGCTTTGAAAACCTGATGATCGTCTCCCCGGATATCGGCGGCGTCGTGCGTGCACGTGCTGTTGCAAAATCTCTGGGCGTCGATCTCGGGATCATCGACAAACGCCGTGAGAAAGCCAATCACTCCGAAGTGATGCACATCATCGGCGACGTCGAAGGACGTACCTGTATTCTCGTCGACGACATGGTCGATACCGCCGGCACACTGTGCCATGCGGCCAAAGCCCTGAAAGAACACGGCGCAGCCAAGGTTTTTGCCTACTGCACCCACCCTGTTCTGTCCGGTCGCGCGATCGAGAACATAGAGAATTCCGTGCTGGACGAACTGGTGGTGACCAATACCATCCCGTTGTCCGCCGCTGCACAAGCCTGTAGCCGTATCCGTCAACTGGATATCGCTCCGGTAGTCGCTGAAGCGATGCGTCGCATCAGCAACGAAGAATCGATCAGCGCGATGTTCCGCTAAGGGTTTTCCCTTCGCAGACATCTCGTTGACGAAAAGCGCCCCGCCCTGACAACCCGTCAGGGCGGGGCTTTTTTGCCCATATCGCCCGAGCGTCGGTCGCAAACGCAGAGGCGAGTGTGGTTATTTTGGAGAAACAACATGAATGATTTCACTCTGAATGCTGAAGTGCGTTCCGACCTGGGGAAAGGTGCGAGCCGCCGCCTGCGTCGTCTCGCCGCCCTGGTTCCAGCTGTAGTCTACGGTGGCGACAAAGCCCCTGAGTCCATCAGCATGCTGGCCAAAGAAGTTGCCAAACTGCTCGAAAACGAAGCGGCTTACAGCCACATCATCGAGCTGAGCGTTGGCGGCAAAAAGCAGAACGTCATCATCAAAGCGCTGCAGCGTCACCCGGCCAAAGGCCACGTGATGCACGCTGACTTCGTACGTGTAATCGCGGGTCAGAAGCTGACTGCAATCGTACCGGTTCACTTCGTTGGCGAAGAAACTCCAATCAAGAAAGGCGGCGAAGTTTCGCACGTTACTTCTGAACTGGAAGTAACCTGCCTGCCGAAAGACCTGCCTGAGTTCATCGAAGTTGATGTATCGGCACTGGAAATCGGTTCGATCGTTCACCTGTCCGACCTCAAGGCGCCTAAAGGCGTTGAGTTCGTCGCGCTGGCGCACGGTAACGACCTGGCTGTAGCCAACGTTCACGCTCCACGCGTTGTACCGACCGAAGACGAAGAAGCAGAAGGTACTGCCGAGTAATTCATTACTTGGTCATACCGGAGTTGCTCAGGAAACACCGAGAGCGATAGTGTCAGGCAATGAGGGCGAGATCGCGGAGTTTACATCATGGTAAATGAGCAGTTTTCGCCCACATTCGCCGCCGTCCTCATCGGCGTTATCCACAACTCCAAGGAAGAGCCCCTGTCGTGACTGCCATACAACTGATCGTTGGCCTGGGAAATCCGGGCGCTGAATACGAACAGACCCGGCATAACGCAGGGGCTCTTTTTGTTGAGCGTATTGCTGCGGCGCACCGAGTGAATCTCGTGCCCGAGCGCAAATTTTTTGGCCTGACCGGACGCTTCACGCATCAGGGTCAGGATGTTCGTCTGTTGATCCCCACCACCTACATGAACCGAAGTGGCCAGGCCGTAGCAGCGCTCGCCGGCTTTTACCGTATACCGGTTGATTCGATTCTGGTGGCCCACGACGAACTTGATCTTCCACCCGGCGTTGCCAAACTCAAAGTGGGCGGCGGTCATGGAGGTCACAACGGGCTGCGGGACATCATCGCGCAGCTTGGTAATCAGAACACTTTTCACCGTCTGCGGCTTGGCATCGGCCACCCAGGCGATGCCAGCAAGGTGTCCGGTTTCGTCCTGGGTCGAGCGCCACGCGCCGAGCAGGAAAAACTGGACGCCAGTATCGACTTTGCCCTCGGCGTGCTGCCGGACATCTTCGCCGGTGAATGGAACCGCGCGATGAAAAACCTGCACAGCCAGAAGGCCTGACATCACTCGAGGGGAAACACCATGGGATTCAATTGCGGCATCGTCGGCCTGCCCAACGTCGGCAAGTCCACCCTGTTCAACGCCCTGACCAAATCCGGTATCGCGGCAGAGAACTTTCCCTTTTGCACCATCGAACCGAACACCGGCATCGTGCCGATGCCAGATCCTCGTCTCGCCGCGCTGGCCGCTATCGTTAACCCCAAACGCATCCTGCCGACCACCATGGAATTCGTGGACATCGCAGGCCTGGTTGCCGGCGCGTCCAAAGGCGAAGGCCTGGGCAACAAGTTTCTGGCCAACATTCGCGAAACCGATGCCATCGCTCACGTGGTTCGCTGCTTCGAAGACGAAAACGTGATTCACGTTTCCAACAGTGTCGACCCCAAGCGTGATATCGAGATCATCGATCTGGAGCTGATCTTCGCCGACCTCGACAGCTGCGAGAAGCAACTGCAGAAAGTCACCCGCAATGCCAAGGGCGGTGACAAGGACGCAGTGGTTCAGAAGGCCCTGCTGGAACAGTTGATCAATCACTTCACACTGGGCAAGCCTGCTCGCAGCCTGATGAAGAACATGAATGCCGACGAGAAAGCGGTCATCCGTGGCTTCCACTTGCTGACCACCAAACCAGTCATGTACATCGCCAACGTCGCTGAAGACGGTTTCGAGAACAACCCGCTGCTGGACGTTGTTCGGGCGATTGCTGAAGAAGAAGGCGCGATGCTGGTTCCGGTCTGCAACAAGATCGAAGCAGAAATCGCCGAGCTCGAAGACGGCGAAGAGAAAGACATGTTCCTGGAGGCCCTTGGCCTTGAAGAGCCAGGCCTGAACCGCGTGATCCGGGCTGGCTATGAAATGCTTCACTTGCAGACGTATTTCACTGCAGGCGTCGAAGAAGTCCGCGCCTGGACCGTTAAAGTGGGCGCCACGGCCCCGCAAGCGGCCGGGGTTATCCACACTGACTTCGAAAAAGGCTTCATCCGCGCCGAGTGCATCGCCTACAACGACTTCATCCAGTACAACGGCGAAGCCGGTGCCAAGGAAGCTGGTAAATGGCGCCTGGAAGGCAAGGATTACATCGTCAAAGACGGGGATGTCCTGCACTTCCGTTTCAACGTCTGATAGACGATTGAAACCAGAAAGCCCCGCATTCGCGGGGCTTTTTTATTAGTCTGCTTTTTGCGTCTGCGGCTGACCGGGCTGGCCCTGCTCCCTTACTCATCAATAGGCTGAGACGCGCTGAACATGAGCACGCAGCCCTCTCGCTTGAGCGACACATTGCGAAAGTGCTTTCTCAGATGCGCCTGGAACCCGGCCTCATCGTCCTGCCGATTGCTGAAAATGCCTTTGCTGTTGTAGATGTTCATTAGCTTGCGGCCGAACGCGTTGTGATCCGCTTGATCGCCCAGAATCGTAGCGCCGAACAACACTCCGCCCGGCGCGAGGTTGTGCTTGAGCAAACCGAAGATGGCTGCTTTTGCGTCCAGAGGGCCTGGCAGGCAATGCAGCAGGTAGAACACAGAGATGGAATCGAAGCGCTCATCGCCAGGAATAGGCGCCATGACATCGTGTTTGAGCGTGCGCGTGGTGGCGCGGTCGATACGCCGTCTGGCGGCTTCCAGACTGCTCGGATTCAAATCCATCAAGGTGATTTGTGTGTGGGTCGGCAGGTCAGATTTGGCAGGATAGAAACCTGTGCCGACGCCGATATCCAGGTGCCGCGCCCCCACCAGGCTGCGGAAAAACGGCAGCAGCGTCCTGTGAGTGGAGCAGCGCCATGCATACCGATTGGAGATCCCCAGGACCCAGGCGTCGTACAACGCCAGGGTCAAAGGTGAGTAAACCGCCGCGCCAGCGAAACTGCTCTGGGTCATAGAAGGCAAACCTACAGTTGAGGATGATCGACCGAAGATAACCGGTCGATCTTACACTCAATCGTCGCTTGCCTCTCCAACCTCAATCCAGCTGAAAGCGCGCCGTGTTGTCACTCAATGCACGGCTGCCTTTGCTCAGGGTGTCCGCCGCTTGATTGACTGCGCGAGCACCTTCAAGCAGGCGTCCGGCTGCTTGATCCACCTGCTGGATGTTGCCGCTGACCTCATCCGCGGTGGCGGCTTGCTCTTCCACCGCTGTGGCGATCTGCGCCAAAGTATCGGTCACGTTCTGCACAGCGCTGGCGATTTCGCCCAGACGATTGCCCAGGCCGGTGACTGACTCGGCATCAGTGATGGCCTGCCCACATGCCGCTTCCATCAGGCTGACGGCCTGGCTGACCGTCGCACGCAGGCTGTCGACCGTTCCCGCGATCTGTGCGGTGGAGGCCTGGGTGCGCTGTGACAGGCTGCGCACCTCGTCGGCGACCACTGCGAAGCCCCTGCCCTGCTCGCCTGCGCGTGCTGCTTCGATTGCGGCATTGAGCGCCAGCAGGTTGGTTTGCTCGGCGATGCCGCGAATGGTGTCGACCACAGACTGAATTTGCTGCCCTTGCTGGCTTACTCGACCTAACGCGTCTGCGGTATCGGTCAGGCGTTGGTTGAGCTGCTGAATGCTGGCCGTCGTGCGCAGACTGTCACGACTGCTGTCCTCGGCGATGCGTCGGGTCTGCTGGGCGCTTCCGGACGCCTGCTCACAACTTCTGGCCACGCCCATGGACGTTGCCGCCAGTTGGGTCGCGGCCGCAGCGATCTGGCTGATCTGCTGCTGCTGATCCTCAACCTCCGTCAGCGTGCTTCCCGATTGGGAGTTGAGGGTCAGTACCGCCGATCCTAACTGCTGGGTTTCGTGATTCACTCCCAGCAAGCTGGTGCGCAGCTGAATGACCGCCACGTTCAGGGCAGTGCTGATGACGGCCAGTTCGTCACGCCCTTGCACCGCGACCTCAACACACAGATTGCCGTCGCGCAGGGACTCGGCCAATGTAGTGATGCCGCGAGCGCTGCGGCGGATTGAAGCCTGCAGACACATCAACAGGTACAAAGCCGCCAGCGCGAGGACGCTGAACGTCGCTGCAACCGGGACAAATTGACTGATTGCGCGGTCATGGTAGTAGTTCAGGCGTGTGTCCAGCGAAGTCAGCGACTGATTGCGCAGCGCGCCAAGGCTATCGAGCATGGCGTCGACGCTGCGGTCGAACGCGGCAACATCCAGCTTGATCGTGCCACCGAACACATTGTCATCGAGCATTTTGAGCTCGTTATCTAAAAGCTGAAGGCTGTTGTCGTACTGAGTGGTCCAGGCTTCCAGGCCAGGATACGTCTTGGCTTTGAGTGAAGTCGCCGCCTTGACCAACTGATCGCGGGCATCACCTATGCGGCTGCGCAGATCGCGCATCTGCAAACGGCTTTGTAGCGTGAACTGCCCCGACGCGATGGATGACTGCCCCACGCCAGCCATGCGACCAATGCGCTCAATCAGGTCAGGGCCTTGCTGAGTGGAAATCTGCATCAGCAGATAGGTTTCAAGCCACGGGTCAAGGATCAGTCCGTTGTCCATGGTGATCTGCTCGCGCAAGCTTTGGATCGCGGTCAAGGCAGACGTAAAGCGGTCATAGCCATCTGGCCACCAGCCGACGGTGCGCAGTGACTGGGAGTCCATGCCCTTGACCGATGCCTGTAGCACCTCAAAACGCGTCATCGTGTCGGCACTGGCGTTTTGGGTTTTGAGCGTATCGCCCAGCCCCTGCAGGCTCTGCAGCATGGCCGGATTAGAGGAGTCAAGCTCAGCCATAGCCGCCTTGGCCGCAGGCGTTGGATCGTGAAGGATGTCAGCCGCCTTCCAGCGGGCTGCACGGTTGCGTTGCGCCGTGAGTTGACCATCCAGAGCGTCGAGCGCCACCAATTGGCGTACGCCCGACTGCTCATTGGAAATAACCGTCAGCTTGCTGCGGTAATCCTGGCCAATCATCCAGAGACTGCCCACCAACGGCAGCATGAACAGAAAAAACAGGATTTGAAACTTGCGCGCAAATCCGAAACGCCCGAGCAGACGGATTCCTGGCGATAAAAGACTCTGCATGTCCGACTACTCCCCTGAACAACTTCCGGTGGTTGCACGATGCAAACCCCGGACGCGGTCTTAAAATGCTACCGGCAAAATGCCATGTTATTGATTCAATGACGATAGCCACCCATCTCCCGAAGCGGAGACACGTGGCGATCATTGACTTTTTTAAGGCGGGCCCCAGAACGGAGCCGCTGATGAAAATGGCTCAAGCAAGATCCGGACCGCTGCCATTGCGCCTGCAGGCGACCTGTTCTGTGGTGATGTCCCGGAGGAGACACGCACGAAAGTGGGGCGAAACCACTCAACGTCAGCCACAAAACTGTAACCACAGCCTATCGGTGCGGTAAGGGGCTTCAATTTCTGGTGACAACGACGTGGAAATCCTAAGCACTTGATCACAGGGCTAAATTTTTCACACAGACGCTTGACACATATTCGATCTAAGCGAATAATGCGCGCCACTTGGCTACATAGCTCAGTTGGTTAGAGCATAGCATTCATAATGCTGGGGTCCGGGGTTCAAGTCCCTGTGTAGCCACCAAGTACCTGTTTAGAGATGTCTCAATGAGTCTCTAAACAACCCCAAGAAGCCCGCCCTGTGCGGGCTTTCTTGTTTCTGGCTATCTCTCCCTATATATCCCTATACCTACACGCCGTGTATGCCCCTGTGTATGCTTGCCAGATAATTGAACTGGAGGCATACAAGGATGAAACGCGCAGATATCAAGCGCCGCCCCCTCGCTGACACCACGCTTGCAGGACTGGAGCCTGAGGTCGGTGCATACAGGGAATTAGACGGCTCAGGGCTCTATTTCAGGGTAAAGCCCAACGGGCAGAAATCTTGGGAGTTACGCTACAAGAAGCCCGACGGTAAATGGTCGTGGCTAGGTCTTGGTGGATATCCCGAGGTCAGTGGCGCACTCGCTCGGCAGAAAGCGGCCGAGCTCCGAGCAGACGCATCCGAAGGCAAGAACCCGATCACCTCCAAGAAGGCACGCAAAGCAGCTGATGTTGAGGTCGCCAACGACACCTTTGAGACATTGGCTCGTGAGTGGCACGCCTCACGACTAAGCGGTTGGGATGCGGGCACGGCCAAGAGAGTTATCGGCGCCCTTGAGCGCCATGTCTTTCCTTCGTTCGGCAAACGTCCATACACCTCGATCATGTCGATGGAGTGGATGGACCTTCTGCGAGGTCTTGAGCGCCAAGGCATTCTTGAGCAAATGAGCCGGGTCAGAGCCTACTGTAAGGACGTTTATGACTTGGCTCGCGTGACAGGCAGAGCAGTAAACAATCCGCTTGAAGGGGTTCACAAATTCCTGTCCTCCGCCAAGGCCGAAAACTATGCTCACGTATCACCCGAAGAGCTCCCCGCCCTCCTCCGAGCAATCCGCTCATATCCTCATGCGAAAGATGTTCAGTTAGGCCTTCGGCTCCTGACCCTAATGGCGGTTCGACCTAGCGAGCTGAGAGAAGCTCATTGGGATGAGTTCGACTTCGACAAGAAGCTGTGGACAGTCCCGGTCGAACGTAAGGGACGCAAAAAAGGTCGGGAGCACCTTGTACCGCTCTGCAAGCAAGCCATCGAAGCGTTGACCGAGCTACGACCAGTCACAGGCGCATACCCTCTCCTTTTCCCAGGCCGTAGTGATCGCACAAAACCCCGTAGCGATACCGTCTTTCTGATGGCCCTGAGGCGGCTTGGTTACGAAGGGCGACAAACTGGTCATGGCTTTCGCCATATCGCAAGCACGATACTCAACGAGAACGGTTTTCCTGCTGATCACGTTGAAGCCCAGTTGAGTCACAAAGCACCGGGCGTTCGAGGGGTATACAACAAAGCGCAGTATCTGGAGCCACGGACCAGGATGATGCAGTGGTACGCCGATCATCTTGATTCGATGGAGGAGGGAAACGTTATTCAAGGTCATTTCGGTAAAGCAGTATGAGAGCGAAGCAAAAAGCGGTGTGACGGGTGTTTCAGGTGATACCAGACATCCAAGCTAGCGGATTCAGAGGTAAATCCTGACGAAACACCGAATCGGCACCTCGCCCTGTGTCAGGTGCAACACTGGATAACGTGTAACGCGATCAGCAAGAGGACCACCTTTGACGGGAGGTCAGCGCCTTCCCTTACGCGGGGAAGGCTTCATCACCCAGGGCGAGGGACGCCCGACACCACAACAAGGAAGTTGGGGAGATGGACCTTGTAGACCTAGACCTGTCACCAGGCGCAGATCCTGCTGCCAGCTTGATGAGCTATTTTCACGCTCTGCCACTGTTTGAGCTATGCGATGAACTGGTCCGCGATGCATGCGGGCTGGTGAAGCAAGCATTCTTACTGATGCAGGCCGACCCCGTCGCAGATGTTCAAACACTGTGCGCCAATACCCTCCGCTACGAAGACTCCATTTTTCAATACGCATCCACAGATAGCCGATGCTCGATTGCCAAATGGGTCCTGCACTACTCCCCCGAGGTAGATGCGACGGATAGCCAAGCCACCTACGCTTACATTCTTGCCGTCTCGATCAGGGCGTTGGGAGTGATTCGAGAATGGATCCACGAGACGGTCGAAAAGGCAATTTCGCTAAAACCAACGATTCTTTCCGCCCCTTGGGAAGCGTTCTGCAGCGAAGTCGAATTGCATGCTCGGCCCGATGACCGAATCAGAGCGCTCGAGGACTTTGTCCTCTGCCTCGAGCCCATCACAATGATGTCGACGGTGGAGGATGCGGACACAGTACCAATGGCCCGTAGCGCCATCAGAAGTGCGCTCCGCAAAAAGGGTGGGCTGTTAAGTGGTGAAGACCGAAGAGAGGAGCTAACGGCGCGTGATCAGGCGCTCATTGCCCATGCGCTCGGCCTAATAAATCGAGGGCTTGCTCGGCGAAATGTTCCTACCCGAGTTCACGATTGGCTGGTAAGACAAGTCTCGCTCCCCGCTCATTCCCGCCCGAAGTGGCTTCCGGTGGACGTGGACAAAGCCCTCACTCGCCGACAGATAGCGTCGATTCTCAGGAAACACGATATTTGTTAACCAACGCGTAGAAAGTGGAAGTGAACTGCTCACGCCAGCCGAACGATTCCAAAATTGCTCTCGTCAGTCCAGACCTAGTGAGAGCAAGCCCATGCAAGTCCTGTCCAACTCGAGCAACTCCCCCGCCACGTCCAAGACGGCTCGACTGCCGACGTTTGATCCCGCCACGACCCTGATTCGTATGCGAGAAGTCGAGAGCATCGTCGGCATGGCCCGCTCGACCATTTACAAACTCATGCAACGCCCTGACTGCTGTTTTCCTCAACCCGTCAAATTGAGCAACAGCAATGCGCGTGGAGCTCCGGTTGGCTGGGTGCTATCCGAAGTGCAGGCTTGGGCACGTGGCCGTATCGCAGCGCGCGATCAGTTGGCCGCATGAAAAGAATTCCTTACCTCAACGCTGTGATTCAGCCGTTTTCAATCCTTCGCCAGATCCATTTCTCCTCGCGTTCCATGCAGCGACTTGAACGCTATCGAACCAAGCATGAACGACTCGATAGGGCAGTAGCCATTATCAGCTGGCCCGATGGGACCTGGTGCGCGCTCGCCATGCACATTGAAAAACTCAGTGCTGTTTCGTTCGACGGTGACCAGAAACAGGATGCTTACGAAGAGGCGCGCTCGATGATCGATTCGGGATACCTGCCATTGCTTTCCCTGCGCTACGAACTTCACGCCTGAAACGAAAACGCCTCCGGGGGCAACCGGAGGCGTTGAGGTTAATCTGTATGCCCGATCAATTTATGTCACACCACACGCTATCGCAAGCCAGCTTGCCGGTTGCTCTTCTGAAATCCCAGCGCTATCCTTCCGCCGTCGCTGCAAAATCAGCGATACGGGTTTGGCGACCCGGAAATGAAATTGGCGCACAGGCGCCCCATCCGATAGCAGGCGCTTTTTTTGTGCCCTCTACGACGAATTATGGTGGCTGTGCGTGGGAGACCTTCGGGTCTGCCGGGTTCCAATTTCCCCGGTTCGCCAACCTACGCACAGCTGCCACCCTTTCGTTTGGCGACGATTGCTGGCAGCTCCAAATCGAAATTGGAGTACCAACCATGCACGCCCTCAAACCGTCCAAAAATCGCGCTGCTGCACATCGTGCAATGGCTCTCGCCGCTCTACATGCAAACTCCAGCCTGATCACACGCCTTACCCGATACAACCTACATATGACCAAAGCTCGCGCACTGGAATCGGTGGAGGGTGGAAAATGAAAGAGTCACTCAGCCCCGCAAAAACTGACGACCTATTCACCATCGGCAACGCAACCTTCGCCGCCTCCAACACGCGAAACGCTCCACTGCTCAGTACCAACGCCGGGATTCCCTTGAACGAGGCGCTTGAACACGCCTCTTCCCTGCTGCGCTGCGTGACGGAGCTAACTGTGATCGATGCTATGGACAAAACGGCAAGCGTCCACGTCAGTGCTGCGCACTATTTGAGCGAAATGGCTGCTGCCATCCTCGAAGACATTAGCGTGAGCTTGCATCGCGGGGCCGCTCAACCATGACTGCAAAGCCTAACGACTACACCAGACGCCCCAGCTTCGTAGATGTGAAGCGCGCATCGCTTCACGCTATCGAATCAGTCCTCGCTCAATGGCTACCCGGTGGCAAGCGCGTGGACGCTGGTAAGGAATACACCGCACCCAACCCCACCCGTCAGGACAAACGTGCAGGGTCGCTCAAGATCAACCTGAGCAAAGGCACTTGGGCAGATTTCGCGACCGGCGATAAGGGTGGGGACTTGATCGATCTGGTGCGCTATATCGATGGCTGCAGCGATGTGGAAGCGTGCAACAAGCTGGCGGATTACTTGAACGTTTCGCCCGGGAAAACCATCACAAAAGCCCCTTCGCCGAGTAGCACGGCACCTGAGTGGCAAGCCGTACAGCCCATTCCGGCAGAGGCCATGAGCAAGTGCCCGACCAAGCATCGTCAGCATGGTGTTCCCTCGAAAATATGGATATATCGCAACACAGAGGGTCTTGCGCTGATGGCCTTGTATCGTTTCGATCTGGAGCCGGATGAACAGGGCGTGCCACGCAAAGTGTTTGCACCTTTGACTTGGTGCAAACGGAACGGGAGTGGCGTCCATCAATGGCGCTGGCAGGGACTTGTTGAGCCACGCCCCCTTCTGCATCTGGACGAGATAGCGCGCCGCACAGATGCGCCCGTCATTATCTGCGAAGGCGAAAAAGCTGCGGATGCGGCTTGCGCACTGATGCCCAACTACGTGGCAACCTGCTGGCCGAACGGGTCCAACTCTTGGCATAAAGCCGATCTGACGCCGCTCAAGGGCCGCAACGTAGTGCTATGGCCAGACAACGACACCAGCGGAAAAGGCTGCATGGAGGCGGTCGCTGAAAAACTGCGCGAGATAGGGGCTGCGTCTGTGCAAGTAATGTCCCTCAATGCTTTTAATCGCAAGCCGATCCTCAAAGCAGGAAAGCCCGCCTTCGCCAACGGTGGAGAATGGGAAGAAGGAGACGATGCAGCGGATGCTCACAGCAAAGGCTGGACGCCTGCTCACATCGATCTGCTGGTAAACGCCGGTGAGCTGTTCACCCCATCACTGAGCGCAACATCCGTCGAGGTGCCTAAATCGAAAGCGCCTCCGAAACGTCCAGCCAAATCAAAGAACGATTTATTACCCGGAGGCTTTCGACTCACTAATGAGGGCCTGTTTTATTCGGGTGATGATGGCGAAGCCAGGCCGGTCTGCTCTCCGCTGGAAATCCTTGCCCGCACTCGCGATGACAAAGGCCACAACTGGGGCCTGCTGGTCGAATTTGACGACCCCGATGGCGAAAAGAAGCGCTGGAACATCCCGGCCCGCACGATGACGGGGGACTTCGGCAAAGACGTGCTCGGCCCACTGGTAGACATGGGGTTGCGCTTGGCGGGCACGCGGTCTGGCCGAAACACGCGCAATGATCTGCAGAGTTATCTGCAAGCCTTCGACAGCAAGCGGCGCGCTCGACTGGTAACGCGATTGGGCTGGCACGACAGCGCATTCCTGCTCCCCGAACAGCAAGTGGGCTCCCATGCCGAACACCTGCATTTTTATGAAGCCGGTACGCAACTGCCGCCGATTAGCCAATCAGGGACGCTGGAACAATGGCAGGAACAAATCGGGGCACTGTGCGTGGGCAACCATCGCTTGGCTTTCGTTGTGTCAGTCGCGTTTGCCGGGCCGTTGCTGCATCTGTTAGGACATGAATCTGGCGGATTTCACCTCTACGGCGACAGCTCTGGCGGTAAGACCACTCACCTTCAAGTCGCGGCCTCGGTGTACGGAGGTCCTCGTCTGGTGCGCTCCTGGCGCTCGACCGATAACGCCCTTGAGTCGATTGCCTCCGCCCACTCTGACGGCCTGCTCGTGCTGGACGAAATCGGCATGTGTGACCCGCGCATCATTGGGGAAACCGTCTACATGCTCGGCAACGGCACCGGCAAAGCGCGCGCGAACGACCGAGGCCAAGCGGGTCGTCAGGTCCAGGAATGGCGCTTGCTGTTTTTGTCCACAGGCGAAAAAACCCTCGCTCAGCATATGGCAGAGGCGAACAAAGAGCTCAAAGCCGGTATGGAAGTGCGCATGCTCGCCGTGCCGGCGGATGCCTGCAAAAGCATGGGCATGTTTGACTCGCTGTGCGGTTTCGAGGACGCCGCCGCCCTCTCCGATGCACTCAAGGCCCGAGTGAACACGTTTTACGGCACGCCGCTGGCTGAATTTCTAGAGCGGCTTTGCGAACCCGGCAAGCTCATTGGTTGGGTATCGATCCTGCGCCGCACACTCGCCCAGTTCATCGCGCAGAATCTGCCAGCGTCGGCCAGTGGTCAGGTTCAACGCGCCGCCCTGCGTTTTGGTTTAGCGGCCGCAGCGGGCGAACTGGCAACCGCGCTGGGCGTTACTGGCTGGCCCGACGGCACGGCCACAACAGCGGCGAGAGTGTGTCTGCACGCATGGCTGGGAGAGCGCGGCGGCGCGGGCAACATGGAAGGCGAAGCGATTGTGGTGCGACTGCGCCAAGTGATCGAACGCTTTGGTGAAAGCCGCTTTACACGCTGGGAGTCTGCCGCTGCAAAGATCGATGAGCATGGCCCTCGCACCCTTGATCGACTGGGTTTTCGCAAGACTACAGAACACGGCATGGGCGACAGCTTGCACACCACCATCACCTATTACGTATTACCAGAAGCCTGGCGATCCGAGTTGTTCCGGGGGATGAACATTACCGCCGTAAACCGAGAACTGATCGAGCGCGGCGTGCTGCAAACCAGCAAAGGCGGCAAGGCTTCCTGCTCGGTGCGACTGCCCGGTATGGGGGTTCAGCGCTGCTATGTGGTGTTGAGCGAGAGAGGGAGTGACGCGGTACTGGACGAGGCTGAGGCGGCCTGAGGGCAGCTTGTGACTTAGAGGCTTGCCGGGCGCTCCCGGCCTCGCCAGCCGTCTTACCCCAACCAATTTTAAGGATGATCACGATGCAGACGTTTGAACAATTGAACACCCAGCGCAGCGTACATGAAGCTCAAATTCTGGACTTGGAATCGCAAATCAGTTGCTGGAAAGAACAGCTTAGCAACCCCGCAATGACCGCCGTCAATGATATCCACGAACTTGAGATAGAGGTCCGAGGCGCGGAATCAAAAATCAGCAGTGTCAAGCACGAGATTTTCGTAATCGATCAGGATCTGGCCGCAATCGACAGAAAACAGAACAGCGCCACGTTGATGGCAGGCTACAAGGAAACCATGCAGAACTGGTCCATGGACAAGGAGGAGCTGTTGAACAAACGAGACGCCTTGAGCGCGCGTCTGGAAGACATCAAGACCTTGGTAGAAACGAAGCTGACTGATGCCCGTCTAGCTGAAGAGACCGCAGCAAGATCTTACGCACAGGCGGTTGCCTGGAGCGACACACAAGGCGAAGAAGCAGCAAGTGCCGAAGCTCAAAAAGCCGGCAAAGCTCTTACTGCGGCGCAAGAATACGAACGCCGCCAGGAACTGATGATCAATGCACTCCGACAGGAGCTCAAAATAGTCGACGAGCATGTTGAGGAGGCAGATCGGGAGTTTGCAAAGGCGCAAAAGTCTGCAGTATGGCTAGCCACGGAGCGCCTTCAGGAAGAATGGGATGCCGCCAGTGAGAGGCTGATAGCGATTGGCGCGAAGCTATATGCCGGAAAATCCCATATGGGCTGGGAGATCATGGCGTTCTACAAATTGCACATAGACAGCGAAGTACACAAATTCAAATCATGGACCAATAGGGATCTGATGCAAATGAGCCATGAGTTCACGCTAGAGCAGGTCATTGAGGTGCAGTCGCCCACACCTTATCCAATCGATAAGGCTGCGTGATTTTTTGAGGAGATATCACGCCTGTAGCGCAGGCGTGATACGTCCAGAGAACGATCATCAGCTTAGCCGGGACACAAATGATCATGGTAAGCAGAGATGCGGAAGTCCCTTGTCGCTATCGGCCAAAAGGGGACATTGCTGCCCCACTTCCTTTCAGTCATCTCAACCTACTAACGATTTAGCTAGCCGCCCGCCCCACCGAGGTGCTACCACGTCTGGCATTTCTGCACAGTGTCCGTCCCAGGGGCCGTGCAGGAATCGAGAGTCCGCATCGGATATGGTATTAATTGGCTATCATGGCTGACTTGTAATGACCCCCGGTGCCTCATGGATCTGCTCAACCACTTTTACCTCCCGTTTGCGAACTACTGGTCAACGTTTGGTTTCTCGCCTTTAAAACATTTGATCGACCTTAACGATGCACGTTCGCTGGCAGCCATCGTTGCAGCCGTTATGGCCATTCGTGCCGCGATTAACAAGCTGGGTGTCAAGGCCATCTTCAAGGCCACTATCAGCGCACGACTGAATCGTCCCCGTCACATCAGTCAGTTAACCATCAGCAACCTCAAAGATCGTCCGCTGGTGGTTTATGAGGTCTTGGCGCTGTTCGATAAATCGAAGGCGTACGTTTCAGTGCACACCTTTGATCCACCCTTGGTTATTCGTAATCTGGAGGCAACCTCATTTGTCCCCCGTCCCTACTCGCAGTTAGTCGATGAGACGGACCCGTTCGAAGAGCTTTTCCCACGGTTTACACTGGCCTTGGTCACCGAAAAGGACGTCGTGAAGTGCAAACAAGCTTCGATCAACGCATCACTCATCGCGCGCAAGCTCAAAGGCTGGCGCCGAATTGGTACTGAGAGGTATGTGTTCAACGAGAAGGTGTATACAAAAGAGGCACGCTATGCGCTGATCTATCCACTTCAGAATGGAGCCACAGGCACGAGCTTTCTGCTAGCGTCTGGATTTATTCAAGATGACTGGCCATTTAGAATTAATGCGTTATCTCACAACGATATGCAGGATGAAGCTACTGTTGCCGCCGCAGTTGAGGTATTGGCTGAGCAGCTTGAAGTGAATATTCAGATCGTGCAGTTGGCCCGTAATTTTGGCCTTTAAGCAGAGCTAGATGGGTTGCTTCAGAAATTTTGCATAGCCGGTCTAAGTTGCACCCCAAACGCCTCGGCCAGCTTCATTCGGTCTCCGGGGTGCAGGAATATGAATGACAGCGCATCTAGATACGAGTTGCTCCCGTATGGGAATGAGCACGACCTCGCTAGACTCGATCGGAACGACAGCACAAATCGGAGCTGGCATCCAGATGCTCGATGGATACCGACGCTTTGGATAGAGGAAGCTCAACCAGTGCGATATCGAACCAGCGTGTCGCGATTTGATCGGTACTTTGGCGGGTCGGCAGCATCTGCCTTTCGAAATTGCCGGGCGTATTCACGAGCGTCTGGCTGCACTTTCTCCCCTGCTGAACAAGCGTGAGTTGCTGAATGCGTTCGGTCTTTAGAGGCAACTTTCGACCCATAGCGGACGTTGGGGGACTATAGTTTTTATGCCGCTCATCGTTGTATGTAGCCATAGTACGAGCAGGGATGAGCTGTACTGGATTGAGGTAAGCTCCAATCTATCTAAGGACTGTGAGAAAATGAAATGGCAGACAACGACTTGGTGCGACCAAGCCGCGACGGGGACCAGTTCCACTATCACTGGGCAGCAAGACAGTGCCTTGCCTTATTGCCAGGCTCCAGCGATCTGAAAGCGGTCACTGTCGAAGGTCCTTCGTCTAATGAGAGTGACGACATAATTGAGCAAGGAGTCGATCTCATCGACGTCGGCCTCTATTACGGCTCTGAGACATTGATAGGAGCTAGATGCGTTCGCTACATCCAGTTAAAACACTCAACTCGGCAAATCGTTGAACCTTGGAAGGCTGGCGGTTTGAGCAAGACGCTGCATGGTTTCACCAATCGGTATAAAAAGCTTCTTGAGCAATTCTCCGTTGCCGAACTGAAGCAAAAATTCCGCTTCGAATTCACTACCAATCGCCCCATCGACCCCAGGCTGAAAGAAGCGCTCCAAGACCTGACCAATGCCGCTGAGGCTCGCTATCCCAGCATCGAAAAAACTCTGCTGAGCTACTCAGCACTTTCCAGTGCGCAGAACACTGACTTCTTCAGCCTATTTTCATTTGATGGGGATGAACCAAGCCTGTGGGCTCAGCGAAATCTGCTTTCCCAAGATATCGCAAAGTATCTTGCGGACTCCGATTACGATGCTCCAGTTCAGCTGAAGGAGCTTATCACACGCAAGGCTGGCAGCGAATTTACAAAAGATCCTGCAATCCGGCGACATGATGTACTTCGAGCGCTAAAAGTGAGCGAGCTGGAACTCTTGCCCGCACCTTGCCAAATTGTTCGCCCGGAGAGTGTCTTTGCGCGAGAGCAGGAAGACGAGATTCTCGGGATCATCCTGCATTCCGCACACCCGGTAATCGTTCATGCGGACGGCGGCATAGGAAAGTCGATCCTGGCTCAGCGGCTGGCTAGTTCAATGCCCAATGGTTCTGAGTCGGTGTTGTACGACTGCTTCGGCGATGGTCTATACCGCAATGCGCTTCACTACAGACATCGTCATCGTGATGCCCTGGTGCAGATTTCGAACGAGCTTGCCGCGCGAGGACTTTGCCATCCGCTTCTTCCCTCCACCCTTGCTGACTCCAAGCAGTACATGCAGGCATTTTGTAGCCGATTGACCCAAGCAATAGAAATATTGCGAGCTGGAAACGCAGGTGCAAGTCTCTGTCTGATCATCGACGCCGCCGACAACTCAGATATGGCTGCCGAGGAGCTCAACGAGCATGCCTTTGTCAAAGATCTGATACGAACCTCGATGCCTAATGGCGTGCGTCTGATTTTTACCTGCAGAACCCATCGGCGATATCGCCTGAACGCTCCGCTGGAAAGCACCGAGATTGAGCTCAGGCCTTTCAATGAGGTTGAGACCGCGCAGCACTTACGAATTCACTATCCTGAGGCGACCCATGCCGAAGTTGCCGAATTCGCATTTTTGAGCAGCTCAAATCCACGCGTTCAGGCTCTGGCACTCGAGCAGCGATTACCTATTCTGGAGATGCTCAAGCAGTTGGGGCCGGAGCCTACAACGGTGGAGCGTGCGATCGGAGATTTGCTGCAACGCGCGGTTGATAAGTTGAAGGATCAAGCAGGGGTCGAATCCAATCAAATCGACCTAATTTGCCAAGGATTAGCAATCCTGCGTCCTCTCGTGCCGGTTGGGGTGCTTGCAAGGATTTCCGGAACTTCGGAAAGCGCCGTGCGATCCTTCGCACTCGACCTTGGCCGACCGCTCTTCATCAAAGGTGAAAGTCTCCATTTTCTCGATGAGCCCGCAGAAACCTGGTTTCACGAAACGTTCAGACCAGATGCGGATGGGTTAAACCAGTTCCTCAATCGCTTGCGTCCGCTTGCCAGTGAAAGCTCCTATGTCGCATCGACGCTTCCTCAGATTTTGTTGGCCGCAGGACGGATGGATGAGCTGATCGATCTTGCGCTTTCCGGAGAAGGACTACCCGAGGCTAAGCCCTTGGAACGCCGTGATGTCGAGCTACAGCGGTTGACGTTCGCTCTCAAGGCCTGCCTTGAACAGGGACGCCACCTGTCCGCAGCCAAACTCGCGCTAAAAGCTGCGGGAGAAAGCGCTGGAGAGACACGGCAGACAAAGCTGATTCAGGAAAACACGGAAATCGCTGCCCGACTGCTACCGCCAGATCGAGTCAACGAGCTGGTTTCACGACGCACTTTCGAATCCACCTGGATGGGGTCGCACCATGCCTATGATGCGTGTCTGTTGTCTGGGACCAAGGAGTTCACTGCTGAGGCCGCGAGCCGGCTTCGGATGGCGATGGACTGGTTATACGCATGGGCGAGAAGTATTCCGGATGACGGTCCGCGCGAAAACGTCACGAACGCCGATAGAGCCGAGATTGCATTAGCGACGCTTCGAATCCAAAGCCCCGAAGCCGCCGCGCAATTTTTGAGGCGCTGGGAGTCCCGGCACCTCGCGCTCATGAGTGGTAAGCGCATCGCCCAGAAACTGATAGATCTGGGCGAGTACGCGGAGCTTAACGCCTTGGCGCATGCTGCAGGGAATGATGTATGGCTTCTTCTCGGCCTCGCCAGTGAAGCCGCACAAGCCGGTGTAAACTTTCCTGTCCAACCGCTGGCGCGCCTTATCCGTCTCTTGGCTGATCGACGTGTGAAATTGTCAGAGTCCTCGGGCTGGGACGAACGGTGGGAGGTATTGTACGCGGTGCAATCGGCGCTCTTACTCGCGATTCGAACCCTCCCGGCCGATAACGACACTTGGGTCGCGATTATTCAACGCTATCTTCCGCAGTCGCCTCCCACTCTACTATCTGATTCATACGGATCTGGGCGTGCTCCAATGATCCGCGCTTACGCGCTCGAAGCCGAGTTGCGCGGAAATGAGTTGACGCTCATCGAGTTGGCTCCTGCTGATGTACGCCAACAGCTTACTAAAACTGAGTCTTACGGACAAAGCCGCGAAACACAGGTGTTCAAGCGTGACGTTGGCGGATTGCTTCCATGGATAATACTCTCAGTGAAGATCAGCTGTGGTCGCTGCCCTTCTGATCTGGGAGCGCATATTACGACTGCAATTCAGGCCACCAAGAATGCTGAGTCAAGCGACTATCAACGCCATTCCTCGATTCGTCAGTCAGCTGCGATTGAATGGATTCAAATTTTGCGCGACTCACCGGCTGTAAACCCGCAATGCATCACAGAGTTTCAGGCCTGGGTCAGCAACCGAGAACGGCCTCTGTGGCCTGACACCCTGACAACGCTATGCCGTCTCGCTGCTAGAACAAAAGCGCTGACTCAACTCTCATTCGATTTTGCGTTCGCCGCCTACGAAGCTCTGGAGCAGCTTCGTGACGACGCGGAAACCCGAACGGATGCGTACGTGCGCCTAGCTCGTGCCATTTTGCCGATAAGCCTATCGGAGGCGGATGCCTACTTCACTCGAGCCGTCGAAATAGCTAGTCGAATCGGTGATGAGAATTTATCTCGCTGGTCTGCAATGCTCGATTTGGCCAACGCAGCTTCATCAGTAGAATCACGGTCCAAGACAGCCTATCGCTTATCAAGGGTAGCCGAGCTGACGTACGAGTATGTTGCTCGCGACAAGCACTTTGAGTGGAACAGAACTGTAGAAGCGCTCGTCGACCTCTGTCCCTCATCAGCACTTGCTATTTTGAGCCGATGGCGGGATCGAAGATTTGGCGATGAGGCTCGATTATTGCCAGCGGCCATCAACCACTGTGTGTGCAGAGGCCATCTTCCGACAGTCACCCCGGTAGCTCTCGCAGGGATCGATGCTCACTGGAGCAGATTGAAGAACCTACAGAGCACGCTTGACGATCCGAAATCACCATTCGATCCCCGCACGGTTACGCAAATCGCCTATCGGTACCTTCGTATGCAGTCTCACGGTGCAGATACTTGGCAGGCATTAATCAAGAGAGGTTGCGATGTTGATCTCGAATTACCGGATGCTCAGCGTTTGTGGGTGGATAGTCGAGCCGCATCAGTAGCCGATCATACAAAAATGCCTGCGGCAGGGGGCCAATCACACGATTCCATCGTCAGAAGCACACCAGATTGGTTACATTTTTTCGACGAAACTGACATGGCTGATTCTTCGGCATTGAGGACTGCGTACGCTGATCTCAAGAAATACGATACGCCGTACCAATTCGACGAATTTTTCCGTGAGGGAATTCGTCGTGTCGGGCTAGGGGGGATGCCCGCGTTCATCCAAGCGATTTCGGGATGGGTCGAATTTGGACTATTTGAATTACGTTATCTACTCGATGCCATTCCTGATACAGCATTACGAATGGTGTCTTTAAGATCAGCTGTGCGCGAAGCGGTGCGCTGCGTGTGTAAGCGTGAGCCTGAGCGCGCTGGTCGCCAAGGATGGGTAAGCTTTCTGCCATTTGACCGGTTAGTCGCGTCAGGGATATTGACCGACCGCGACATCGCATTGGCCACCCTTGAAGGCTTTGCCGTGCATGCTGAAAAATTAAGTGCTAGCGGACTATTTCAGTTGATTGAGCCGGTGGCTTCATTTCTGAGCGCCGTTGAGGCGGATGAAGCTTTGAATTACGGGCTCGATTTGCTTGAGGACGTATTACGCCCAGAAGATGGTGATGGGCCCTGGTCTGAAACACTTCGCGCACCCGCGAACTGTGTCGACGCGCTTGCAGGTTATATCTGGACAGGGCTGGGATCGCCAGTTGCTGCCACTCGTTGGGAGTTCGCGCATGTCGTACGAGCGTGTTCCGAACTGTCATGGCCTGAACTGTTGGTTGCACTTGAGCATTGCGCGCTAGAGGGGATCGCTCCATCATTTGTTGATCAGGGTCTGGAGTTCTACGAATGGCATGCTCGGCAATGGATGCTGATCGGGCTGGTTCGGGGCGGGCGTGAAAATCCCCAGAGCCTTGCGCCGTTCCTCCCGTTTCTGCATATCTGCCTGAAAGAAGAGCATGTCATGTTGCGTGCTTTTTCTGCTCAAGCGCTGCGTCTCGTTCATGATGCGAAGTTAGCAGCAGTGGCGGCCGAGCAGGGCCTCGATTCCATTAATGCACCTCACCTTCCGCCAAAAATTTACAGCGGTTGGGACGAACTCGATGCAGATGACGACGACCTGTCAAACACCGTTATCGAAGATGACGAGCGCTACTATTTCGGTGTCGACATAGGCCCTTACTGGCTAGCTCCTCTCGGGAGAGTGTTTGGGGTCAGTGAGAACGCGATGGAAATCAGAGCCCGCAAGGTCATCCATGACCGGTTCGGGGGGGCTACAGGGTGGTCAAGAGACGATGCGCGCTATACCAGAAAGATTTTTGTAGATGGTGAAACCAGCCACTCCCACGGCAGCATGCCTCAGACAGATGACCTCTGCGCTTATTATGCGTACCACTCAATGATGCTCATCGCGTCCAATCTTTTGGAACAGCGAGCGGTTCGGCACGCGAGTGAGGAAACAGAAAATGAATTTGACCAATGGCTGGATGAGCATTTGCTGACCCGCGCGGATGGTGGCTGGCTTGCCGATCGCCGAGATCCACCGCTGGTTTCGCGTCCCTTACCGAAGGAAAGTTATTCCGACAACGATTGGTGCTGGCGTGTTACCCCTGATTACCTTGACCAGCAGCTGCTCACTGACGACGGGCTACATGTATTTTGGGCCCATTGGAGCACTGGAGACAAAGAGAACAGAGAAGAGGTGTCCGTTCGAAGCGCACGAGTCTCACGCAATGGCGCCCATGCGCTAATTGCAGCGCTTCAAACCGCACCGCAACTAGATAACTTTTTTCTGCCCTCCGCCGATTATCAGGACCTGCAGGCAATCGGCGATTTTTCTCTTAAAGGTTGGATCGTACACGACGGAAACTCACGTGGCCTGGACGAGTACGATCCTTGGGCTGCGGAGATTGGTTATCCTGCGATTTCGCCTGGCTTCCAAGCGATTGAAGATCTTGGACTGCGCATGTCCGTGGATGGTCGGTGGTGGAACTCCGAATCCGGGGGGCAACTGCGTAGTGAGTCCTGGACTCAGGCTGTGGGATATGGACGCGAAACCGAGCAGATAAATGGTGCGCGTCTGAGTGGTAACACTGAATTTATCCAATCATTGTTTCAGAGCTACCCACGGGACTGCTTGGTGCTCAGCGTTTCGGTTAGACGAAGACCATCTCGTAATCGTCCAAAAGCCGACGAGTTTGAACCCTATCCTGCACCCTACGTGCGTTATTACTTAATGGATCGCGATGCAATCAAGCACCCACTCTAAAGCAGTATTGGAACTCGGCAAGCGCTTGGTTGCGAAGCTTGGGCTCGCCGATGACCTTCTCGGTCAATGGGTGGCGCATGATGTCGCCGCTCGTATCGATGCGGTCGAGAATAATCCCGAGCAAGCTACCACAGCGATGCGAGACGAATGTGTAAAAGCCATCCTCACCCTCTGGGAGCACCGTAACACGTTACCAAGCCATCTGAGGCCGCTCCAGGAAATCGAGCCAATAACCAGAACACTGGCGGCCTTGGATGTAGAGGGCGGAGACGACTATCGCTATTTTCGACCTATTTTAAAAGAGGCGGTGCTGGATACCGTTGATGAGCCTATCAAGCATTGGTTGGAGCTCGCTTTCAGCCTCGACTATTCCGCACGGGTGCTTATCCAATATGCCTTGCAGTCCGCAGGTATAGCCGCAGCTTCCCAAGCACAGCCGTGGGTGGAGGCTGCGCTGAAGGCAGGTGTAGATGCCGAACCTGATCGGCAGACCATTGAGTTTCTGCTGGAGCGCTTGTACTCAGACGATGCTGACCGCGAAGAAAAAACAGAAATGGCTAGAAAGAAAACTCTACGCGACAAGATCCTAAGACTCGAGAGTTTTGCCGAACTGGCGGGGGGAGTCGCAGCTGAGCTTCGCGAGAAGCTAGACACCGATCTGGGTCTTCAAAACGAACAATGAACCGCATGGTCGCTGGCGCAGTATAGCCATAGAGGCTGCGCTTGTGTGATCCCATCGTCTGCGATTTGGCCTGCTCCAAGAGCGCCGGGGTATCGGCATTGTCCGCTCCACCGGCGTAAGCATCACAAGAGGCCGCACTTGGAAGATAGCGGTCAGTCATCGTCGGAAGCTTGCGACCGATTCTATTGAAAAAATCGGTTTATGAGAGCTCTTCTCTCCGGCAGCTCAAAAAGCGCTCAATTTTGGTGTTGCTACGCAAAAAGCAAGACAAAACGGTCCTCTGAACAAATCAGATTCCAACCTCCCTTATTCTCTTTCATACGCAACAATCCTGTCGGGATTTTTTTCAACAGAACGGAGCCACAGCGGGCATTCAGCCCCGTGTGCGCTTATGCCGACTCACCACCTGCGTGGTTGCGTACCAAGGTGAAAAAGAATTGAGCGCAGATTCCAAGCCCCTTGAGTTGAGCCTGAACGGCTCGTTGGCATAGACGAGGTGTAACACCGAGTTGTCAAGTAACACTATTGAGCACAGAATCAAAAAGAGCGTGACAGATAAAAACTATTTAAATCAATAAGATGCAGACATGTAGCCTGTGTAACACCCGTAACATAGGGTTTAGAGCTTACCCCGCTCCCCGAGAACGGAGTTGCAGACAGCGAGCCCCTCCGCTGAGGTCCGAGCCGTTCAAAAGCTAGCCGGACCGCAAACTCTCGCCTTGCTGTTCGCGAGTAGCGGTGGAGGCTGCTGAATCCAGCGATTAAGACAATTTCAATTGTAGCGCCGCACAGTTCACCCAGTTCACCCAGTTCACCTGTTCACTAAGCTGGGTGAACAGCCGCTAACAAAAAGCTGCGGGTTCCCTGCCCCGTATCGGTAACAAACCCACAGGGTCCCCAGCCGATATTTCCTGCTCTCTCTGGCCGTGATCTCAATGCACCGGTATGTTGCCCCCTCAAATCTCTGCTAAGGACAGTGTTGTGTTTTCGAATAAAGACAAGAAAATCAAGGTAGAGCTGCTAAATCCCATCTCACTTACGACTCAGGTTGTTCAGCCGAGTCCGGACGTAACGGATCAGTCCAAGGATACGAAAACCAATACGGACTTGGCTTTCAAGCTAGTGGCGACAGGCGCGCTAGGGACGCAAGCCGGGCTGGTTGTGTACGGTTATTCGGTGTTGGTCGGTTACTACGAGAAGTTCGGTATCGACATAAACGAGATCGCGCTGAGCACGCCCACTTTACTGCTGTATGGATACATCAATATTTTGTCCGGGGCACTCACAACGGCAAACAGCGTACCGATCATCGGGCCTGGACTGGTAGCGCTTGTATTCGTAGGCGCTGCTGCGGTCTTTGTTTCACTGATTACCAAACGACTGAAGGCTGGTGTGGTAATCGGCTTATCGGGGTGGCTGGGAATCACGATGTTTTTAGCTTTCATGGCTCCAGCGCTAGGCGTCCAACGTGGGGTCAAAAATGGTTTGAGTGATTTCAAGGAGTACACCAATCTTGACGCGCCGAATGGCCTAACAGAAGTGGTGACGGTGATCACTGACAAGGGTGTGAGACTGACTGGGCATCTGATCCTGGTCGACAGCAAAAGCACCTTCCTTATCGCGGACAAGATTGTTTACAAGACCGATGGGGTCACCGGACGCGTCATTCGAGAAACAGAGCTGTCGCTTAAAAGCAAAGAATCAAGGGGCGCAAAGACAGAATCCGGCGGCAAAGACAATGGCTAGCAAGCTGGTGCTTGTATGCCCACGTGTATGCCCATTCTGTCGATACTCGACGCTGACCAGTGTTTACAGCCCCCACAGCCTCCAGTTCAAATGACTGTGTACCACCAAGTACTAAAAAGGGCTTACCGAAAGGTAGGCCTTTTTTATTGCGCAAAGTTAAGCGCCCCTCTTATACGCCTCCCTGTCTGCAACGCTAAAACCCGGCCTGCGCAAGCTATCGGCCGTTGCCCCGTGACAACGACGCTCGGGTCCAATAGATTAGGCGCCCCGAAACGCCCAACGGCTTTCGCGCCTCAACCCCAGTTAATGAAGTAGTGAATGTCCAATGTCTGATTCCCATACCGATGCCGCCGTGACGTCCTTGTCTTCCAAGCAGGAATACGAGAACGCTATCAATCTTTCACAGCACGTGCCGCAGGCCAAGATCGTCAGTGAAATGGTGCTCGATGCTTTCCAGACCGCCAAGGAAAGCGACCAGATACGTGAGCTTCGGGTGGCTATTCGTCAGGCGCACGATCAGTTCGACGACGACAAAGCCTACGACCTGATGGGCGAACTCAAGCAGCTCAAGGACGCGGAAGCGTCAGACATGGCCGCGCTGGAAGACCTCAGCACCCGGTTCCCGATCAGCCGGATTCTGTCCTGCTACAAGGACGACCCATCGTTTCAAGAGTTAGTCTACAACCTGGCGCTACGCGTGCTGAACCAGACCCACCAGGCTGTGAGCAATCCTAATCCTGGCAAAAGCAAAGTGGCTCGCGCCAAGAAAGACATTGAAGTATTCGTCATCAGTAAGGACGACGTCAGCGTCACCCTGCCCCTGCGCAATCCGCGTTCCAAGCCTTATGTGGACCGCGCAGCCTACGAGTTCCTGGGGTTCTCCTTCGTGGGCGAAGGCGACGAGGCCGAGCTGCAAAGCGAGGTGTTCCTGGACAAGGACGGCAACGAACAGCCCGCCACCCGCAAGAATATCGTTACAGCGATTCAACAGCAGACCGCGTTTGACGGGTATAGCGTGGCTCAGCAGTAAACGTCTGACACAAGACTCAGGGCCGCGCGCATCAAAGACGTCGGCCCACTCCAACTTATCTGCCCGCTATCTATCCCAAGCTACCAGCCACCGCCTCATACCCACGCTTACTCACCCTTCACGTTCTGCTAACGTCGATCCAGATTCCGTCGAAAACCGCGCACCCGCCGGAGCAACCCTCACCGTTGTGCTTTATACCCAACTGCACCTGTGTTGGTATTCGTCATCGCTCTGCTTGTGCCAAACCCGTAACAGGAAGCTGAAATCCATGTCTGATTCCACGCAACCGCGTAATGGCGGCCAGATTCTCGTTCAAGCGCTGATTCGAAACGCTGTCGATACGCTCTATTGCGTTCCTGGCGAAAGTTATCTGCCGGTGCTCGACGCGCTGCATGACACCCCCGCGATTCGCACAATCGTCACTCGTCACGAAGGCGCGGCCTCGAACATGGCTGACGCCTACGGAAAACTGACCGGTCGGCCGGGTATCTGTTTCGTGACTCGCGGCCCTGGCGCTACCCACGCCAGCAATGGCGTACACACCGCCAGGCAGGATTCGACGCCAATGATTTTGTTCATCGGCCAGATCGAAGGCGGCTTCAAAGGGCGCGAAGCGTTTCAGGAAGTGGACTACACGCAGATGTTTGGGGGGCTGGCGAAATGGGCCACCGAGATCGACAGCATCGAGCGCATCCCTGAGGTTGTCAGCAAAGCGTTCAGCATTGCCATGTCCGGTCGCCCCGGGCCGGTGGTGATTGCACTGCCGGAAGAAATTCTTTTCGGTTCAGCCGTGGTTGCCGATGCCGAACCTGTGCGTATCGCACGATCGGCGCCTGATCCTGCGGCCCTCGAAGAAATGCGCGCAATGCTTGCCGCCGCCACCCAACCGTTGGTGATCGTCGGCGGAACAGGCTGGGACCTCAACAGCACTCAGGCCCTGCAGCGCTTCATACACACCAATAACCTGCCGGTGGCAGCCTCGTTTCGGCGTCAGGACCTGTTCGATAACCGCGACCCGCACTACGTCGGCCAAATCGGGCTGGGCACCTCACCCAAGCTGATCGAGCGCGTGAAAAGTGCCGATCTGTTATTGGTCATCGGCTCGCGCCTGAGCGAAACCGTGTCGGCGGGCTATACGCTGATCGAAAGCCCGACGCCCAAGCAACCGATGATTCACGTGCATCCTGATCCTGAAGAGCTGAATCGCGTCTACCAGGCGACGCTGCCGATCAACGCGGCCATGAGTACCTTTGCCGGGGCCGTTGCGCAAATGGACCCGGTGCCCAGCGATGCCTGGAACAGCTGGACTGAATCTGCCCGCGTCGATTACCTGGAGCACTCCACCCCGCCGCTGCCGCACCCGCAACTGGCGGGCGTGGATATGGGATCGGTGATCGCGCATTTGAATGACGTGCTGCCAGACGATGCAGTGATCACCAACGGCGCGGGCAATTACACGGTGTGGGTCCACCGATTCTATCGTTATCGCCAGCCTCGCACCGAGCTTGCGCCCACGAATGGCGCGATGGGCTACGGTTTTCCAGCGGCCATCGCCGCCAAACTGAAAGATCCGGCGCGTACTGTGATCTGCTTTGCTGGCGATGGCTGCTTCATGATGTACCCTCAGGAGCTGGCCACGGCGATGCAGTACAACGCGCCGTTGGTGGTCATCGTGGTAAATAACGGCATGCTTGCGACCATTCGTATGCATCAGGAGCGCGAATATCCGGGGCGCGTTTCAGCTACTGAGCTGGTCAACCCCGATTTCATCGCTTTGGCCAAATCCTTCGGGGCCCATGCCGAGCGTGTCGAACGCAGCGAAGATTTCCCGGCGGCGTTCCAGCGAGCGCAGCACGCTGGTGTCGCGGCGCTCATCGAACTGCGAGTCGATCCCCGGCAGATCACGCCCCAGGCCCGTCTAGATTAAGAGGTGTTCAACGATGCAGATTCTTGGTGAAACGATCATTGGTCAACGCTCGGTCCGAGGCGATGCGGGTGAAGTATTCGCCCTGGCAGCGGCAACCGGCGAAAAACTGGAACCTGTGTTTGGCGCCAGCAGCCAGGCCGATGTGAACACGGCGTGCGAACTGGCGGAGGCGGCTTTTGACCCTTACCGCCAGTTGCCCGATGAGCGTCGTGCGCAATTTCTGGACGCCATCGCGCAAGGCCTGCTTGATCTGGGCGATACCCTCATCGATCGCGTTCATCAGGAAAGCGGCCTGCCCAGACCGCGCCTCGAAGGCGAACGCATGCGCACCGTCAATCAGTTGAAACTGTTTGCCAGCCTGGTGCGCGACGGTCGCTGGCACGGTGCAGTTATAGACTCCGCACTGCCAGACCGAGCCCCGTTGCCACGCGCCGACCTTCGTCTGCGTCGTATCGGTCTGGGGCCGGTTGCCGTGTTTGGCGCCAGCAACTTTCCCCTAGCGTTTTCAGTGGCGGGCGGCGATACCGCGTCGGCACTGGCCGCCGGTTGCCCGGTGATCGTCAAGGCGCATCCGGCGCATCTGGGCACCAGCGAACTGGTGGGCCGCGTGATTCAAAAGGCCGCCTACGACACCAACATGCCTGCGGGCGTGTTTTCGATGCTGATCGATAAAGATATTTCCGTGGGGCAGGCACTGGTCAGCCATCCGCTGATTTCGGCGGTCGGTTTCACCGGTTCCCGTCGTGGTGGTCTGGCTCTGGTGGCTGCCGCCCAAGCGAGGCCGGTGCCGATTCCGGTGTACGCCGAAATGAGCAGCATCAACCCGGTGTTCCTGCTGCCGGCGGCGTTGTCGACTCGCGCAGACACCATCGCCAAGGGCTTCGTCGAATCATTGGTCATGGGCGCGGGGCAGTTCTGCACCAACCCCGGCATTGTGCTGGCGCTTGAAAGCGACGCGTTGGAAAGCTTCGTGTCGGCCGCTGCCGCGGCGCTGTCTGACAAGTCACCGACCACCATGCTGTCGCCTAACATTCACGGTGCCTACTGCAACGGACTGAACAACCTGCACAGCGCGCAGGGTGTTGATCTGGTCGCAGAGGGCAAGGAGGCAGAAGGCTCGTATCAGGCGCGTCCAGCCTTTTTCCGCACCGACTCGGCCACCTTTCTCGCCAATCCGGGCCTGGAAGAAGAAAACTTCGGCCCGAGCGCGTTGCTGATCGTCTGCAAGGACGTCGATGATCTGCGTAACGTCGCGACGAAGTTTGCCGGGCAACTGACCGTGACGCTGCATTTTGAAGAAGGCGATAAAGCCATCGCTCAAGCACTGATGCCAACGCTGGAGCGCAAGGCGGGACGCATTCTGTTCAACGACTTCCCCACGGGTGTGGAAGTCAGTTACGCGATGGTGCACGGCGGGCCATTCCCGGCCACGTCCGACAGCCGCAGCACGTCCGTCGGTGCAACGGCGATCGACCGGTTCCTGCGCCCCGTCTGTTACCAAAGCGTGCCGGATTCGCTATTGCCGCCGGCGCTGCAACAGGGCAATCCGCTGGACACGTGGCGCCTGGTGGATGGTCAGTTGCTCAAGGGTTGACCGACTCATTGGCGGGTGTCGCAAGCAATTCGACACCCGCCATGCCCCTTCCCTCCTCAGAAATGTCTGAAGTTCAAGACGCAGAGCGCGGCAGCACCTGCCCTATGACCTCATCGCCAATCACCAAAAAATGCCCACCAGCCACGTGATGCACAGTGCGCAACTCGTCATGGCCTTGAAAATGCCAATGGCCGTCGGAAAACACGCGCTCGTCGGCATAAGCTGCCACCACTTCGCCGATGAATAAATCGTATTGCCCCTGGTTATGCGGTTCAGGCAGCAGCCGGCATTCGAGCCATGCCGCGCAACCTTCCAGAAGGGGCGCATCGATCAGCTCGCCCTGAAAAGTTTCGAGTGCGTAAGCGCTGAATTTGTCGAAGTCCTTTTCGCTGGAAATCTCAAGGCCCGAGGTTGAGCCTACCGTTTCAACGATATCGACCTGACTGACCGTGGGCACGTTGATGACGAACGTACCGGACCCTTCCAGCAGTTGTCGCGTCCATACCGATTTGTCCAACACCACGGTGACTTTCGGCGGCGCGAAATCGAGCGGCATTGCCCACGCAGCCGCCATGATATTGCGCTTGCCGTCGTAGGCAGCGCTGACCAGTACGGTAGGACCATGGTTAAGCAGACGGTAGGCCTTGGCCAGCGGAACGGGGCGACGATGAAGTGCGGACATGAGGGCCTCTGAAAGAGAAAAAGCCTGAAGGAGAAAAGCCTGATCCGGAAATTACAGTGTTTACTCCGCAGGGAGAATGCGCGAAGCGAACCAACCCTGAACCTGTCGCTTCCTGAGCCCGCAAAAAAATTCCCTTCCCTCGTGCCAGAAAAAAGTGATGTAATACTATAACAAAACATTTCAGGCCTTTCGTTCGTGAAACCTTCTCCGCGCTTGACCCCGAATATTGCGGCTTCAGCCCTTGCTCAGTCAGCTGGCAAACGCGTGCTTATTTCTTTAGGCCTGCTCGCGCTGCTATGGATCGGCATTGCCTGGGCGGTAGCGATTCCATGAGCGCAGCCATCGATCTGCATGACCTGACTGTCACCTACGAGCGGCGCCCAGCCGTGCATCATGTGAGCGGGCGTTTCGCTCCCGGCAGCCTGACAGCCATAGTCGGGCCCAACGGTGCTGGTAAATCCACCTTGATCAAGGCCATTGCCGGCACCCTGAAACCTGCCGAGGGGCGAGTCGATCGCGGCACGCTTGCTACCCGCCATATCGGCTATCTGCCTCAGGCTGCGGAGATCGACCGCAGCTTCCCGCTCAGCGTCGCTGACACCGTGCTCATGGGCGCCTGGCATCGGCTCGGGCCGTTGCGCGGCGCAGGACGCAAAGAGGTCGAGCAAGCGCAACAAGCCCTGCTTGCTGTCGGACTCGAGGGTTTCGAGCAGCGAAGTATCGGTTCGCTTTCGTCCGGGCAATTCCAGCGTGTGCTGTTTGCGCGGCTGTTGTTGCAGGACGCGTCGGTGATTTTGCTGGACGAGCCCTTTACCGCCATCGACGCCCGCACCACCCGCGATCTGCTCAAGCTGATCGCCGGCTGGCACGGTCAGGGACGCACGGTGATCGCGGTGTTGCATGACATCGAACAAGTGCGCCAACACTTTCCAGACACTTTATTGCTGGCACGGGAAACCATCGCCTGGGGCAGCACAGCGCAGATATTGCACAGCGACAATCTGCGTCGTGCCAAGAACATGGCCGAGCATTGGAGCGCCGACGCGCAGCCATGCGCCCTCAATGAGGGGGACGATCTGTGACGATTTATCAGGCGCTGATTCAGCCGTTTGTCGAGTTCGGATTCATGCGCCGCGCGCTGGTGGCGTGCCTTGCGCTGGGCATCGGCTCTGGCCCTGTGGGCGTTTTGCTGATGCTGCGACGCATGAGTCTGGTGGGGGATGCGATGAGCCATGCGGTATTGCCGGGCGCGGCGGTCGGCTTTTTGTTCGCGGGTTTATCGCTACCGGCGATGGGCTTCGGCGGGCTGGTCGCGGGGCTCGCGGTGGCGTTGCTGTCGGGGCTCGTCAGCCGCTTTACCACGTTGCGCGAAGACGCCAGCTTCGCCAGTTTTTATCTCACGTCGCTGGCTGCAGGCGTGTTGATCGTGTCGTTGCACGGCTCCAATGTGGACCTGCTGCACGTGCTGTTCGGGACCATTCTGGCCATCGATAACCAGGCCATTTTCATGGTGGGCGGCATCGCTTCCTTCACACTGATCCTGCTTGCGCTGATATACCGGCCGTTGATCCTGGAATGCTTCGACCCCGGTTTTCTGCGCGCCGTGGGCGGGCGCGGCTCGCTGTATCACGTGCTGTTCTTGCTGCTGGTGGTACTGAATCTGGTGGCAGGCTTTCAAGCACTGGGCACTCTGATGGCGGTCGGCATGATGATGCTGCCGGCCACGGTCGCACGCTTCTGGTCCAATTCTCTGACCGGCATGATCGTGATTTCCACCGCAGTCGCCACGCTGTCGGGCTTCATCGGGCTCGTTGTCTCTTACCACGCCAGTGTCGCTTCCGGCCCGGCCATCGTGCTGACGGCCAGCGCTTTTTACCTGTTCTCCTTGTTTTTCGGGCGCAGCGGATTCCTCCGACGGCTGCTTCCGAGGGTTCACCTGTCCGGCTGATTGTTCTCTTACACAAAGGAAATCACATGAAACGTCTTACGCTTCTGACAGCCTCCGTGCTGTCGGGTCTGGCACTGTCGTGCCTGACGCTTTCGGGTCTGGCCAATGGTGCCCAGGCAAAAACCCTGGAAACCGTGGCATCGTTTACGGTCATCGCTGACATGGTGCAGAACGTTGGCGGCGACCATGTCCACGTCACGTCGCTGATCGGCCCCAATGGTGATCCGCACGTCTACGAACCAACACCCAATGATGCGCAGTCCCTGAAGAAGGCCGACGTGGTGTTCGTCAGCGGGCTGCACCTGGAAGGCTGGCTGGATCGGCTGATCACCGCGTCCGGCTACAAGGGCGATCCGGTGGTGCTGTCCAACGGCATCATGACCCGCAGCATGGAGGAGGACGGCAAACAGATTACCGATCCTCATGCCTGGAACAGTGCCGTCAACGGTGTGATCTACGTACGAAATATCATCGCCGCACTACAGAAAGCTGACCCTGCCAATACAGGCGATTACAAGGCGAACGGTGATCGTTACATCAGGCAACTGCAGGAGATGGACGCGTATGCCCGTACGCAGATTCAGACGATCCCGAAAGGCCAGCGCAAGGTGCTGACATCTCATGACGCTTTCGGATATTTCGGCGATGCCTATGGCGTGACGTTCCTCTCGCCCTTGGGCTTTTCCACCGAAACCGAGGCATCGGCGGCTGACGTGGGCAAGCTGATCAATCAAATCAAACAAGAGCACGTCAGCGCTTACTTCTTCGAGAATTCCGGTGATCCGCGCCTGGTGCAGCAAATCGCCAAGGCAAGCGGGGCCCATCCTGGGGGCGAGTTGTACGTCGAGTCGCTGTCCCCGGCAGACGGCCCGGCAGCGTCCTACGTGCAGATGTTCCGATACAACGTCGACAAGCTAACCGCAGCGATGAAAAAGCAGTAATTGCCCACGGGGTTAAGAGATTTTGTAGTCCCTTCGTCCCGGTGGTAGAGACAGAGCGCCAGGCACCGAATGTATGCCTGTATGCTGCTAACTGGCTCATCGATACCACCGGGACGCTTCAATGAATCAACTTTCGTTTGCGCCATTTCAAAGTCTGGCCGAGCGTTTGCTACCGCACACAGTGGCAGAGAAAATCGACGGCTCCCACGACGAGGCGCATCTGCATCGGGTTTGGAGCAACGTCTGCGCCATTCGCGACAAGGAAGGCGGCGATCACGAGGTGCTGCTGGCCGCAACGCTGCTTCACGATTGCGTGTCGGTGGAAAAAAACTCCAAATTCAGGTCCAGCGCCTCTCGCCTGGCAGCGGCTAAAGCCACCGAACTGCTCTCGGAAATGGGTTGGGATGAAGAGCGAATTGCCGCTGTCGCCCACGCAGTAGAAGCCCACAGCTATTCGGCGGCGATCACGCCGACAACCCTGGAAGCCAAAATCCTGCAAGACGCCGACCGCCTCGATGCCCTCGGTATGATCGGCGTTGCGAGGTTGTTTTACATCGCTGGACGCATGGGCAGTCGCCTGTATGACGTCACGGACCCCCACGCCGCAAACCGTCCTCTGGACGACAAACGCTTTGCCATCGATCACTTCAAGACCAAGATATTTTCCCTGTCCGAAGGCTTTCAGACGTCTGCCGGGGCAGAGCTTGCAAAGATTCGCCATGCGCGGGCGGTGCGCTTTGTCGATGAAATGATGGACGAGGTGGGCGCAGGTCAGTAACGCTCGCTGATAAGCCTTGTAAACAGTTTCCCAGCGCTCTTTGCTGCCAGTTTCCTACCCTTGGACGACGCGCTCAGGCCTTGAGCGCGATCAACCATCGTCATGGAGACTGTGCAATGAGCACTAGAGACACAAGCGTTGCTGAAGAAGTGTTGGTCGTAGCACCGGACATTGCACCAGGCTATCTGGTGGACGCGATCCAGGCTGAGATTCTAAGAGCCGAGTCGGTGCTCCTATTGATATCCGGTCAATTCAACGGCGCTGATGACGGCAAATGGTCGGATCGGGTGATGTCATCAGCGGTGTGGGCGGTTCAAGGACATTTGGGCATTCTGAGAACCTTGGTCAATCACGGGTATCGCACGTCCAAGGCTGCGTTTCCCGAAGGTCGCGACGAGTCATCTCCACAAAAGTGAAATATTTCTAACCGATGTCACAAAGACATCACGCAAGCGCTTTATAACCAGTGTCTCCGGTGTATTCGTCGATGGGATTGGTTCGCAGTGAAAACGTTATTGCCTCGATTGCTCGCTCGCCCTGCTGCGCCTACCTTGCTGCGTCGCCTGAAAATCACCCAGCGACTGCTGCTGTGCTTCAGCATCACGGCGTTGCTGATGGTGGCCCTGGGCGTGTTTTGCCTCCAGCAGATGCAAAGCATCCGTGATCAGGGCGAAGCGGTTGAAAGCGGCTCACTGCCCAGCATTGCGATGGCCGATGCCATCGCGATCGACTTGATCAAGCTGCGCGGTGAGAGTGCTCGCCTCATCGCCAACGCTGACGATCCGGGGGCGGTGGTCACCAGCAAGATCAATGTCGAGCAGCTCAAAAACGAAGTCGAAAAAGGCTTCAGCGATTATCTTTCCCACGCCACCGACAGCACCGAACGTGACTCCATTACTGCCCTGCAGGACGCCTATAAAGCGTTCATGCCGGGGTTGCACGATGAGATTGGCTTGATCGAACAACGCAAACTCGACGATGCACGCATGCTGCTCAATACCACGCTGAGCATGCAGGGCGATCTGATGGACATGCAGGTGCAACTGTTGCGTGAGCTCAATAAGCAAAGTGCGTCAGCGGCAGTCGACTCGGCCGGTAGCCGTTTTCAGCAAACCCGCATTATTGCCATCAGCGCAATCGTCGTGGCCCTGGTGCTGACACTGCTGCTGGCGTGGCGTTTGAGCGTGAGCATCATCGGCCCTGTGCGTCACGCCCTGCAGATTGCCAGCACCATTGCGGACGGCGATCTCAGTCCTCAGCTCATACCGGAAGGTAAAGACGAAACCGCCCAATTGCTGATGATGCTGGGCCGGATGCGCAGCAATCTTCACGGCACTATCGAGCAAATTTACGCCGCCGCGACGCAGTTGACCCAGTCGGTGCAGGAGATGGGCGCGATAGCCGAGGCCAGCGCGCAGAACCTGCAACTGCAAAACAATGAAATCGAGCAGGCTGCGGTGGCAGTCAATCAGATGAGCCAGGCTGCGGTGGAAGTGGCCGACAACGCCAGCAACACCTCAACCGAATCCCAGGCCTCCAGCGAGGCAGCGGCCCAAGGTCGTGATCGACTGTCAGGCACCATTGAGTCGATCAAGGAACTGACCGGCAATGTGCTGGATTCCTCGCATCAGGCGGAAGGTCTGGCCGAGCGCACATTGAGCATCAGCAAGATCCTCGACGTGATTCGAGCCATCGCCAACCAAACCAATCTGTTGGCGCTCAACGCAGCCATCGAAGCGGCGCGCGCCGGTGAGGCAGGACGGGGCTTTGCGGTCGTGGCGGATGAAGTGCGATCACTGGCCCAGCGCACCAGCGCATCCACCGCTGAGATTGAGGGCCTGATCAACGGCGTACAGAAAAGCACTCAAGAGACCGCTGAAGCGTTACGCGTCACCGCCGCGCAAGCCAGTTTGACCCTGGAACAGGCGGCAGCAACGAGTCAGGCGTTGACCGTGATCATCAGCTCGACCTCAACCATCAGCGATCGCAACGTATTGATCGCCAGTGCCGCCGAGCAACAAGCTCAGGTGGCCAACGAGGTTGACCGTAATCTGAGCAGCATCCGGGATTTGTCGACGCAATCGGCTTCGGGGGCCCACCAGACGACAGTCGCGAGCAATGCACTGTCGATGCTTGCTACCGATTTGAACACCATGGTTCAGCGGTTCGTGCTGTAACCACCGCTCTGCAGGAGCGAACTTGTTCGCGAGACGGCATCAGAGACATAGCCTATCGCCCGTCTCGCCAACGAGTTGGCTCCTACAGATTTAACGCGCCGATTACTCCCCCTGCGGACGCAACCGATACTGCGGTGGCAACTGATCGAAACCGCTGATGGTCGCATTCAGGCTTTTCCAGCGGCCATCCTTGATGCCGTAGATGCAGCCATGCACCGACAACTTCTGACCGCGATGCCACGCGTTTTGCACGATGCTGGTGTGGCCGACATTGGCCACTTGCTGGATCACGTTCAGCTCGCACAACCGATCAACCTGCTCTTCTTCGGTCGGCAGCTTGGCCAGCAGTTCGCGATTTTCGTAATACAAGTCACGAATCGAGCGCAGCCAGCCATCGATCAGGCCCAGTTGACGATTCTGCATCGAAGCCCTGACGCCGCCGCAACCATAGTGGCCGGTGACGAGAATGTGTTTGACCTTGAGCACATCGACCGCGTACTGGATGACTGACAGGCAGTTCAAGTCCGTGTGCAGCACGACGTTGGCAACGTTGCGGTGAACGAACAGATCGCCAGGAAGCATGCCGACGATTTCATTGGCGGGAACGCGAGCGTCCGAACAACCGATCCACAGGTATTCCGGGGTCTGTTGGCGTGCCAGCTTGGCGAAGAACTCTGGATCCTCTTCTTTGATCGCAGCGGCCCAGCGTTCATTGTTGTCGATCAGGTCTTGTAGCTCGTTCATGCGTTGATGCCTCGAAAATGATGCTCAGCTATGACTGGCGCTCGACGTTGCGGGTCACGCCGTTTTTGCCACTATGGCTTGGGTCAACAAAAAGGAATCTTCAAGAACATGGTCGGTCCACCTTATTAAGGCCCTACATAATGAGGAATTCGCCATGACTGATGAACGCCGCCCGTTCGGTGCAACCCAACCCGAACCCATCGATGACAACGAAGACCGGATGGGCTCGATGCAAGAGCTGAACTTCAATGACAACAACGAACCCAGTGGTCGAATCGGTGACATGATCCCGGCCGACGAACTGGAAACGCTAATGCCCGATGAACGTGTGCGCGAAGCTGGCCTGACTGGCGCTTCGACTGCTGATCACGAACCGACCGATGATGACATGAGCCCGGAAACGCTGATCGATGAAGACGGCGGCCGTTCTGCAACTGAAGAAGGCGAAGGCGGCCCGGCGGATTTTGATCTGAGTATCGTCGATGAAGACGAAATCGGCGCGGGCGGTGGCCTGGATGAAGAAGAACTGGCCATTTTCGACCCGCTCGACGGCAAGCCGTAGGCTGATCTGTTGCAGGCCTAATCCAACAGGGTGCAGGCCATGACCAGCGCGTCTTCGCGCCCACCAACCGCCGGGTAGTAATCACGACGTCGGCCTATCTCGTTAAAGCCATAGCGCTCATACAAACGATAGGCCGACTGATTGCTGGCACGAAGTTCGAGAAAGCATTCACGTCCATTGAGCTCGTACGCGCGCTTCATCAACCGGTCAAGCAACAACAAGCCCAAACCCCGCCCCTGGCTTTCCGGCTTGACCGTGATATTCAGCAAATGGGCTTCATCGATGATGACGTTGATCACGCCATGCCCCACCTGCTGTTCGCCTTCAAACATCAGCCAGATTTCGTAGGACTTCAAGCCGTCCAGAAATATACCCCGTGTCCACGGATGGCTGAAGGCTGCATATTCGATTTTCAGCACCGCGTCCAGGTCGGCTTCGGTCATGGGGCGAAACGTTACTGCATCACTCATTTACGTTCTTCCAACGTGCCATCAATCGACGCATGGCTTTCCAGACGTCCGCCTTGCGCTGAGGCTCGTCCATTAAGAGTTCGAGTCCTGGCAGCGCCCAGACAGAACCCAAGCCTTCGACCTGCAGTTCTCGATTGTAGGATTCGGCGTCAACTTCACCGGCAAATTTCAGCGACGGCAGTCCGATCAGCCACAGCGTGCTGCAGGCCGCTTCTTCAAGGCGGGCGAACAGAAAGCCTTGAACGAAGTCACGCGCAGCTTCCGGCCCTTGATCCATTTGCCCGCGTACCAGTAATGGCCAACGCACCGGCTCGCCGATGATCTGCGGGCTGTCCGGCAGGCCTGCGGCGCGAAGCATGTCCTTGAGCAATAAATACGACGGATCACGACTCTGGAAGGGCTCGCCAGTGGCCAGTTCGACCAGCAGCAGACAGTTGCCGGCGCGTAGCAGTTGCAGGGCAAAACGCGGAGGCGCCATGACAGGAGCTTTGACTACCGCAGGCGCGGCGTCCTCATCTTTGACCGCAGCTTTGACAACCGGCTTCACGATGGAAGACGGCCGCGGCACGTCGACTTTCGGACGCTCGACAACACGTGTTATCGGCGCACTCCCGGGCGGCGTCGAATCGGCCACGCTTGGCGCTTTGACTTCTGCGACGGGCAAGTCGAGCAATTGCGGCAATGGCGCGAGCAATTCCGGGCGCGAGGGCGCAGCAAAGGGCAGTTCAGTACGCGGCAGCCAATTGACCACCTGCATGGCGGTCATATAAGCGCGGCGGCGGGACTCGTTGAGCAAAGGTCGGCCACCTGTGGATAAGTTAGGCGGGCGATTCTACAGACCTTCGTCGCTTCGCGCCGCAGTTGATCGACCGAGAGTGAAAACCACCCCCGGCTATGCAGTACAATTGCGGCTTTTATTCGCCAACCAGCCGGCCTTCCCATGATCGAACCTAAGCGCGTCCTGCGCGCCCTTGCCGAACACTGGGCGCTCCTTGAGCCTCTATGCGAGCATTTTGACCAAGGCACCCTGAGCCTGAGTGAATTGCGCCTGCAATTGGCGGCCCAGCAACTGGAAAGTACCCCCCAGGACATCACCCACCTGCTGGATGTGTGGATCCGCCTGGATATTCTGGTACCGGTCGCCAAAAGCCCGAACCGTTTCGAGCTGAACGCACAGATTCACGACTTTCTGTCCTACCTGCGACGCGAGCACCGCCTTGGGCTGTGCCTGGAAATCGAAGCCTATCTGCGACATCTGGAGCGTTTGGCCGGCTATATCCAGGATGCGTTCGATGTCCGCGACGCCAACGACCTCGCCCGCCAGTTGCGCCTGTTGGACATGCGCGTTCGTGACGTCCTCAAGAAGCTTGCAAACGATGAACAGGCGCTTGTGTCGGTGGCTGAGCGGGCGAAGACCAGCGATCGGCAAATCCCGTTGCGTCAGCGGTATGCCGAAGTACTGGCGACCTGGGACGAATACGTCGAGCCCATGATTCAACTGGTGAACGCCGACGGCGCCTTCGAGCAAGGCGTGCGCAAGGTCGAAAATGTGTTGCTGCGCATGCTGACCGACCAGCAACGTCTGGGCCACTTGGTCGACGACGACATGCTGCTGCGCACCCACGCGCGGATTCTGGAAATGCAGACCAGCGCGCAACTGACCCTGCGTCATGCGCGGGAACTGTTGCTCCCGCTGCGCGAGGAAGCCCGTCGGCACAATGCCGTGACCCGCGGTGCCGCGCTGGCGTTATCGGCCATACGGCGCAAAGGTATCGACGCGGTGCCGCAAGCGGCGATGCCCATGTTCACCCGTCCGCAAAGTACGTTTCTTGGCAGCGCGAATCAAGTCGAGGCCTATGTCTACGCATTGGCGCGTTTCGAGCCCAAACCCGCGCGCTTCCCCAAGGCCAGCACCACCCGCAAGGGCGAGCCACCGCGAGCGCCGCGCACGGTCAAGGAAATGATCGAACGTTGCGAAGATGCGCTGCCAATGCCAGACCTGATGGTGTGGTTGCTGGAGCAGGAACCCAATGGCGCCACCGACGAATTGTTGTACTGGTTCTCGCGCTTGTCGCGGGACAAGCGTTTCCAGCGCGAACGTCTGGAACGCCGCGAATACTTCACCCAGGAGCATCGGGTCAGCCTGCGCTCCTTCGCCCTGCTCTCTAGTCGAGACGTCACCCCAGAGCATTCAGAGGGCACCGCCCATGCATCTTGATCTATCCGAAATGTCCCAGCTGGCGCCGATCTTCCGCGAGCTGTTCAAGGGCTATCACATCAGCCGTCGTGATCCGGAGCTGTACGCCCAGCTGTCCAATTCCCAGGATCAATATCGAACCCTGTTCAAGGCGTTGGGTTTTGAACTGGTGTGCGATACCCGCGGCTTTTATTACTTCGTGCCTGACCTGGCTGCGGCTCAGGTCAACAAAACAGCGCAGCGACTGGCGTTGTTCACCTTCATTCTGGTTGAGCATCTGGCCGATCAAGGCCGTGATCCTGTTGCCGTGCTCGATGGCGGCAGTCTGGGCCGGGAAGAACTGCCCTCGCTCCTGGAAAAGTATCGCGATCTGTTTCTGCAGGCCGAAGTCCAGACCCAGGAAGAGCTCGAAGAAAAAATCATGCGCCGCATGACCCAGCTAGGTTTTGCCAGTGAAGAAATGGGGGTTTTCCGCTTCTTGCCGCCGATGCATCGATTCCTCGATGTCTGCCTGTCCGTTCAGCAGGACCGCGATCTTGCGGCCAGCTTGCACAGCGATTTGCCGCTGCCAACGCCAATTCTGATCGACGACGACAGCGACGAAAAATTGCTTGAGACCGGGGATCCGCTGGATCTTACGGAATTCGATGACGTGGAACTGACCGAAGAGCAGGCATTGGCGCGGGCGATTGCCGAAGAACAGGAGTTAGACGCATGAGCCAGGAACGTTACGGCATTCGCCGCTTCGCCTTGCTGAACACGGCCGGTTACAGTCTCGGCCTGTTCCCGCTGGAACATCCGCTGTCGGTATACGGCGCAAACAACCTGGGCAAGAGCGCGTCGATCAATGCGCTGCAATTCCCGATTCTGGCCCGTATGTCGGACATGAGCTTCGGCAAATACACCCTGGAACAATCCCGTCGTTTCTACTTCGCCACCGACACCAGTTACATCCTGGTGGAGGTTGCGCTGCCCCATGGTCCTCACGTCATCGGTGTGGTGGGTCGCGGGCCCGGTGGCGGTTTCGGTCATCAGTTCTTTGCCTACGCGGGCAAGCTGGACCTGGCGCATTATCAGAAAGATGACACGTGCCTGCGACAGAAAGAGCTGTTCAGCAATCTGGAAGCCCAAGGCCTGAAAGCCTATGAGCTGAAGCCGGACGAACTGCGTCGCTTGCTGGTCGGTGGGCACACTTCTATCCCGCTGGATCTGACGCTAATCCCGTTACGTTCAACCAGCGAACAGAGCCTTAAAACCTTCCGCGCATTGTTTATCAATCTACTGCACATGCGCGAAATCACCGCAGCGAAGCTCAAGCAGTTGTTCCTTGACGCGTTCGAGCACAGCCTGCGCTCCGGTAGCGTTGACTACATTGCCGCGTGCGAAGAGGCGTTCCGTGACGTACGACGCATGGAGCAGGACTACAACGCACTTGTCCTGGCTGGGCCTTTGGTCGAGGCGTTGGCTAACGGCGTTCGACAGCGGGAAGTGTTGCGCGGCAAATTGCATCGTCTTTCCCCGCTTCTGGATTCATTGTTGGGGACGTGGCAGGACTATTCCAATGCGCGCAAGGAAGAGTTGGTCATTCAGGCCGAGCATTACCGCGGCTTGCAGGATGAGCTGCAAAACGATCAACGCGGTGGCACTCAGGAATTGATGCGACTGGAGCGCGAGATCAGTGGTGTTCAGCGCTGGATCGGGGAACTGGCGGTGTTAAAGAATCGCTTCGCGCTGGTCGACAACGTACGCGTGCTCGAGCAGCAGTTGCTGGCAGCCAAAGATGCTCATGATGAACTGGCGGGCGCTTTGGCGCAGTCGCGTCAGTTTAGCGCCGAGGATCTGGACGAACGCCTTCGGGATCTGGAAAAACGCCTCAAGTCGGTGAAACAGCAACTCGATCATGCTGACAACAACAGCTATGCACGCCTGCGTGAAGAGTTCTCGCAGCCGGATGTCGAGCGTTTGATGCGCCTGTTCAATAGCGCGTTGTTCAGTCTGCCGCTGGGAGAACAGGGCATTGCGCTGGATGACGGTGACGCATGGGTGAAATCCCTCGAAGCGATTCTTGATGGATTCAAAGGCGATCGTTTTGAAGTGCCTGGGCTGTCGATCAATCTGTCGCATATCGAGCCCCCAGCGCTTCAGGCATTGGCTGACCGAGCTGCATTGCGAGACCAGAAAGCGCGTCTTGAAAAAGAACTCAAGCAGCTGAAAACACAGCAGGCCGTGGCCGCTGACCGCGCCGCGAGCAAGACCCAAACCGAAGTTTTGTACCAGCAGGTTCTGGACGCGCAGAAGGCGCTGGAAGACTTCCGCCGCTCGCAGACACTGGCGGCTGAAGAGCCTGACAAGCACGAGCAACTTGCACAAATGGAAGCGGCTCAGGATGAGCTGAAGCGTTCGTCTGATGCGTTCACTGAGCGTGTGCAGCAACTGTCCGCCAAGTTGCAACTGGTCGCCCGTCAGATTGGAGACTTGGAGTCCAAGCAGCGCACGCTGGACGATGCCTTGCGTCGTCGTCAGTTGCTGCCCGCTGACATGCCGTTCGGTGCGCCTTTTATGGAGCCAGTGGACGACTCGCTGGAAAATCTTCTGCCGTTGCTCAACGATTATCAAGACAGCTGGCAGGGCTTGCAGCGTTGTGACGGGCAGATTGAAGCACTGTATGCGCAGGTTCGCCTCAAGGGTGTTGCCAAGTTCGACAGCGAAGACGACATGGAGCGCCGTCTCCAGTTGCTGATCAATGCCTATGCCCACCGTCAGGATGAGGCGCTCACCTTGGGCAAGGCGCGTCGTGCTGCCGTGACCGACATCGCCCGTACGCTGCGTAACATTCGCAGTGACTACGACAGCCTTGAGCATCAGTTGGCCTTGTTTAATCGTGAAATCAACAAGCGTCAGGTTTCCAACCTCGAAAGCTTCCGCATCGTCTTGGCACCTAACAAGGAGGCGCTCAAACATATCGACCAGATCATTCACAGCGCAGGCCAATATGAAGAGGGAGAAACGCTGTCGGTATTTGACTTGAACCAGAGTGCAGATCAAGACAACAAGAACGAAGAGGCCAAGGAATACCTGGCACGCCTGGTAGCCGCCAACCACAATCAGTTGGGCTTGAAGGACTTGTTTGAGTTGGCGTTCGAGATTACCAAGGTGAACAGTCAGCCTGTGATTCACACTGATATCGATGGCGCAGCATCCAATGGCACCACGATGACCATCAAAGCGCTCACCAACATGTACTTGCTCCTGCACTTGATGGATCGTGAGCAAGCCGGTCGTATTCGTCTTCCTTACTATTTGGATGAGGCTGCGGATATTGACGAGAAGAACCAGGCTGCATTGCTGGAAACCAGTCTGCAGTTAGGCTTCGTACCTATTCTCGCTAGCGTGAAGCCACAGGTATCGGCCCATGTTGCAATCGATCTTGAAGGAGGAAGCGGGCCTGCCGGCATTTATATTGATGAGGCAGACTGGAAATACATCCAACGTAGAGATGAGCTCGTAAAAAACAAGGTCACTGAAGTAGCGACAGCAGCTGCTGAATGACTTGATCCAAGACGTCAGTTGAAGGCCGCATGAGAATGCGGCCTTTTTTTGGCTTATGGTTTAGCCACCCGCATCATAGCCACCTGCCCCGAGTAATCAAGCGAACGCTAACGCCGTGCAGGGACTTTCGAGCGCCCAAAACAAAACCCCTCACCGCGTAAGCGATGAGGGGTTTCGGAATTTAATCTTGACGATG